>Ga0208373_1001490_pt1 | contig 30956 bp, 30 predicted proteins | sample RifOxyC2_FD_184036 | JGI IMG/M metagenome (GOLD analysis project Ga0208373, IMG submission 184036) | Soil microbial communities from Rifle, Colorado - Rifle Oxygen_injection C2 (SPAdes) | ecosystem: Environmental > Terrestrial > Deep subsurface > Rock core/Sediment | place: Rifle, Colorado... | reverse complement strand
AATATCCACCTCCTCGGATCTAATGTAAGTATCCCAAGAAATCGGATTAAATGTATTTTTTTCTAAAGATTCGGAAACTGCTTCTTTTAATTCCGTTTCATTAAAATCCCTGGCGGCAACCGCTGGCTCCTTTAAATTTATCGGGTCGTCTAATAATTCCAATGTCTGGAGAAAACCCCATAGTGTACCGACAAAATCATTGACTTGATTGACTAAAACAGAGTGATGAAAAGGTTTTACCTGTTCAGCTTTCCAAGGCAGAGGTAATTCTAAATTATAAGTGTCTGGTTCGTTTGGAGTTGACTGCGGAATATACAAACTGAAACCGTTCGCGTCTTGAATAATAATCTTCCAGCCCGTCCAGTTATTTAATTCTATTGAGGGCTTGGCGTTAATATACTTGTGATTAGTTCTTAAAAGAATTAAATTTTTCAGATAACTTGCGAATTTGGCCCGTAAAGCCAAAACTTGTGAGCTCTGGGCTAAAGGCTGATTTATAAAAATGTCGGAAGCGTCAATCAGCATAACTTCCTGATTATTATCACTTAAACTGGTAACTATCCCGATTAAATCACCGCTGATATCCATCAAAGCCGCTCCTGGATTGAACGAAGATAAAACATCACTTTTAACCCAGGTGCGGCCATTTCTTTCTGTGATATCATTAACTTCTCCCGTTAAGCCAAATGTCGTGTCTCCGCCAAAAGCCGTATAGCCATAAGCGTAGACTTTGTAATTAAGGGCTGGTTTGTGTCCAGCTAATGCAATGGAACCGTAATCGGAAAATATATTGGTGAAATTATTTATTTGAAGCAAAGCTAAATCAAGACTGTCATTTTGTGCCGCTAAATCAGCTGAATAACTACAAATTGGCGGTTGATAAGGATTGTCCTTGGTTAAACAAATATTAAAAACGGTTGGTATTTCAAGACCATTGGCATCTTTTAAGATTACCGCTTCCTGACTGGCTAAAACCAAACCATTGTCATTGACAATTACGCCGGAAGATGTTTTGCCCGCAATAAAACCATTGTTTCCATCTTCATAATAAGTATAAATCTTAACGATTCCTTTATAGGATTTATTGGTATTAAGCTTATTAGCTAAAACTTTAGAAGGTCCGAAAAGGATAAGGCCTAAACAGGCAACCATGGCCAGGGTTGATAAAAAAATGACTTTTTTCATAGGTTTTATTGATAAAAATTAAAATTATTTTCAGACTTTAACATTATGGCCTGATAATAAAAATTGTCAAGAGTTTTAATTATTAAACTGCAGCCTGCCCTCGCCGTCAGGATTATTATATTCAACCGTTGAGTCGTTAATCCAGCGCGGGAAAAAAAGTTTAGTTTTTGACTCGGCAATGACAATTTCCTTCTGGGTGAATAAATCGTGGAGTTTTAATTTAACAATGGCTTGGCTGGCGATAAACTGCTCATCGTCATTGGAATCAAAAAAGAAAGGGTAATCGCTGTAAACCATAGCGCCGGCATTCAAATTAAAGGCTAAATCACGCCCATAATAATCCGGAGGCGCAACGAATTTATCAACCGCACCGGTAACGCTGTTAAAGCGAAAAAAATTAACTGTTTTGGACATCACGTGGACGTCGCCCCAGAAAAATTGGCTGTTATCCGACCAACCAACCAGGGACGCTATTGCTGGATTATCAAGAGCCAAGTCTGAAACAGAAAAACTAATATTTTTCTGGTCGGACTGATTGCGAATAAACAATTGCTCTTCGCTGTCAATGGCGATAAACTTTTCATCGGGCGAAACGCGGAAATCAAATCCCCGAAGGCTATAAATCTTTTTATCACGTCCCCGGGCATCTAGCCGCCATAATTCATCCCGCCAATCGTCGCCGTCAAGCGAACCGACCCGGCGGATAAAATAAACACGCCCATTATGATATTCCGCCCAATGGTAATGCCCGTTATAAATATCGGCATAAGACCCGTAAAAAACTTCCCGTCCGTTATCCAGTTTAACATAAATGTCCTGCAAACCGGAGTTGTCAAGGCGCACCTTAACCAAGACCGTGGCCTTTTTGTCTAAAAGATTATTTAAATCCGGAGTCGTCTGATTAGTTTTAAAAATATTAAATAATTCGGTTTTATAAAATAATAAGAAAAAAGCCGCCAAAATAATGACAATCAATAAACTTTTGATGATTTTATGAGGCATATTAATTTTTTTAATTATAACAGATAAAGAAAAATTATGGAGGGGATGGTGAATATCCCCTCCATGGCGACAGACAGGTTAATAACCGTAGACCCGGAAATCCGCGATGTTTAAGGATAAGGGCTGATTCTGGTTGGCGGAACTTTGGTAAGGATCCTTGACCCAATAAACGTTGCCCTGTTTGGCGAAAATCACCACAAAATGGTTGCCTCCGCCAACCCGGTTCAACTTGGCTATCACCGGATGCCCGGCTTGAAGATGCGCCTGGATTTGGCCGCTGGTAATGTATGACCAGAGTCGGCAGACGGAAGGATACTGCAAGGCTTGAGACATGGCGATAAAATCGCCATTGCCCGCCGTGGAAAAGGCGTAATGAGCCCGCCCATTGTACGACCAGTTGTTCAAACCCAATGGCGTCATCTGTTGATAACCCCATTTGGCGTAAAGCATGGAGACGCAACAGAGATGGCAGCCATAACCGCCAATCCTTGAAGTGCCGTCGTAGTTATAACCAAGGGGTTCGCCTTCCCACCGGATATCCCTTTGGCTGTAAAACGGCACCTCCACGTAAAGCGTCCAGGCAATGGATTGACCGGGCTTGACGGCCAGAGGTCGGGTTCCGCCATTCACCGAATCCGCCGAAATGGACCAACCGGCGGACGGCCCCACAATGGCGTAGATTTGAGCCGAAGAGGCTATGGCTTCTTCGGTCATCCGCTGAAGAAGATGGCGGCGCAACTCCAGCCTCGCTCCTTCTTCAAGAAGCAAGAGCCGCTGATAATCTTCATCGGCGATTGTCTGTTCGGACAACTGCCGCGCAATTGCCTGCAGTTCCCCGTCGGTCGGTTGAAAACTGACGGGATTGTCCGAAACATCGTGTCCGGAAAGCTTTTCACCGTCCGAACCGCACCCGCTCGTCAGGAAGGCCATCATCAAAACAGCCGGCCAGAATTGCGGCATTCTGTAACGCATCGCGCTTCCTCCTTACTTTTTTTACCGCTTAATCCATCAGCTGGTTGCCCATTGGCACCGATTTAACTTGTCGCACTGATAAAGGCGGTAAAAAATGAAAAGTACCAAGGCCTAAATCATCAATATAAAAAGGCCAAACTATGCCTAATAAAAACAGCCTTTATTAGGATAATTTGACCCTGTTATTAAATTTTAAAATCGTTTATAAAAGTAAACTTTTATATTTCTCTCACTCTGCGTCGCTAATAAAAAAGGCCACGCCAATATAAACTTGGAAATGACCCTGTTTGCCCCGAATGAGCCGTCAGGCTTCTTTGGGGTTATTTAATTGTATTTTTATCTTAAACTAAAATTAAAATCGTGTCAAATTACTCCATCGGCAGGGTAAAGGTAAAGCTTGAGCCCATGTCGCGGCCGGCTTTTTACGAGGCCTAAACCATTTTACATTTCTTTTACCTCTTTTATAATTTTATCTGCCAGCGCGTCAAGATTCCGTATACTGCGGCGATGCCAGATGCGACTTATGCGCTTTACAATTTTTTTATGTTCGGGATACCCCAATGATTTCAGTTTAAAACAATCAAACCACGTTGGTGAATTCTGGACGACAATATTAAAAATTTCTGATATATGCCAAACAAAAAAATTATACTTGGGACGGTTGTATTTTGAAGATAAAACATTTCAGATTCCTTTTTGAAGCGATTTTTTATTATGGATACCTATACTTTGTAATTTGTATTTAGGAAAGATGGTTTTTAGTTCTGTTTCAATAAAAAATAAATCAACCATACCTTCGGTTTGTTGGTAATTTAATTTTAATTTTTTAACTTTATTATAAATTAACAAATGGATTAGTTCATGGGCGATTGTTTCATTAGCATTTTTAATATCCTTGTTATTTTTAATTCTTAGATTAACTATATTTGGATATTTGAATTGTCCTTCAGGGCCATATAGGGAAATATGACAAATATATTTATCTTTTACTTTTAAATTAAAACTATTTAAAATATTAAAAAACTCTTTTTCAATTTTTTGCCAATTATTTTCTACTCTTTCACTTTTTAGCTGATAATCATTTTTATTATAAATTTTGTTTAATTCTATATTTAAATCTTTGGTAAAAAGCTTTTTATCGTTTTTAACTTTTTGATATATTTCAGCGTAAAATTTGGGCAAAACGATTGGAAAATCATTATCAATAAACCACTGATATTCATCATGGATATTAAATAGCTTTTCTTTTTCCTTGTTTTTGGAATATAAAAATTGTATTTTCATGTTTTTAATAAAGTTCCCTGCGGCTTGCCGCAGGGAAATCTAGTATATTATAACTTTCAATAATCCAAGTATTTAAATCATGGGTCTGTTGCCAAAATTTTTTTAACTGGGGAAAATATTTAACCTGGTCCGGGTAAACAGAATCGGTAAGGCGGCCGTGAAGTTTAATAAAATCTTTGGTAGTATGCATAACTGAATTAAATAATTCGGCCAGATTCCAAAAAATTCCATCTTCGGTGCTTTTGCCATTGAAAATTTTAGGATATTTTTTTAAAGCGTAATAATAAAACATAAAATGCATAAGCTCGTGAAAAATATTAAACAAAATTTGTTTGTCAGTTTGGTACATAAATACTTGAAATGACCGTTCTTCTAAAAAACGACTGCCAAAATCAAAAACCGAAAGATAAGCACGATATTGACCTTTAGGCCAGGCTGTCTGATAAAAAATTTTTTGGACTATTTTAAAAAATTCCCCTTCTTTGGTTTGATATAATTTTTCAATTTCACGGCGTCGCTTTCTAAAATCCTGAACATACTCTTGATAAAGATGGCCGACATAATCATTTAAATACTGCTTGGGATAAAATTGTTTTTTTAATTCAGCCAGGTCTTTGTGTAAAACAACTGCCCGCTGTTGCCAAAAATCTACTCCGCCAAAAATTGGCTGCCGATAAAACTGATAAGCAACCGACAGATCAAACTTCGGATCAAGTATAAATTTAAGATTAATTCGCTGCATAATGCAATATTATCACTGATAAAATAAAAAAGGAAGGTAATGCTACCTTCCTTTAGATTCTTGGTCATATAAATCCCAAGCTATTTTTTAATAAGATATAAAAATTAAAATTATTTTCAGACTTTAACATTATGGCCTGATGATAAAAAATGTCAAGAGTTTGCTACTTTCCACATTTTTCAACCCAGTCTTCTTTAACATCTTTATTAGTTTGTTTTATCCTTACACTATTTAACATTTTTTCAGCCATAAGACGTTCGATTTCTGAAAAAGATGAAGAAAGATAATGATCTATTTTAATATTTCGATTACCTATAGGAATTCCATAATAATACCAAACGCTATTCCCGGATCCATATAGACTAAATACCGCATCATAACCATTAAGAGTTGAAGTTGTATATTTAGGACCGGGGTCTACCATAGAGACACTGATAATTTTTTCTAAAGGCATATAATCTTCTCCTCTCATAATCCATGCGCCAGACTCTTCTTCTGGCTTATTTAAATCACCTTTTCTGGATATATAGATATCGCCTGCGTAAGAAACCGAGGTAAAATCATTAGAATATCTAACCTCTGCAACTACATTACCGGTGTGTAGTCTTAAACAATTTGGCAGATCACTCTGTTCTTTAAAAGGATTAAAATTTAAATATAAAATCAAACCTGTAGATAGAATGATAATAAATGGAACCAAAAAAAATAAATATTTTTTCATAGTCATATCACTTAATTACTCCATCGGCAGGGTAAAGGTAAAGCTTGAGCCCATGTCGCGGCCGGCCGATTCGGCCCAGATTTTGCCGTTATGCGCTTCGGTAATCTTTTTGGCGATAAACAAACCCAAGCCGCTGCCGCCGGTATCCACCTGGGCCACGCCCTCGCCGCGCACGAATTTTTTGAACAGCTCCTTGGCCTCCCCTTTTCTAATGCCGATGCCGGTATCTTTGATGACAACTTTGACGGCCCGGCCTTCCTGTTCCACAAATATTTCCACCTTGCCCTTGGGCGTGTACTTGATGGCATTATCAATCAGGTTAACCAAGACATCCTTAATTTTATCCCTATCCAGACTCACAGCCGGCAAAACTTTTTTGGGCCGGTGGAAAATCAGTTCCAGTTTTTTCTTCTCGGCCGAAAGACTTAAGTCCTTAATGACTTCCCCGATTATCTCCAGTAAATCATAATCCTTTTTGGACAGTTCAAATTTTCCGGATTCAATTCTGGAAACGTTCAGAAAAACGTTGACCAGCCTGGTCATGCGGTCGGTATTTTCAAAAACGTCTTCAACCACTTTCAAGATTCTGGGCTGGACCGACCCGAAATCCCCTTCCATAATCATAGACAGATAGCCTTTGATGCCGGTTAGGGGCGTCCGGAGCTGGTGCGAAGCGATGGACAAAAATTCCGACTTGGCTTCGTCCAGTCTTTTCAGCCTGACGTTGGCCTGTTGCAATTGTTCGTTGACTTTTTGAATCCGGTTATACAAAGTCAAATTACGATAAACGATGCCCACCTGGTCGGCCAAAGATTTCATCATCTCTCTTTCCACTTCCGTAATTTTATCGGCTTCTTTCTTAAGCGTAAAATCAATCGCGCCGATAACTTCTTCTTCGGAATAAACCGGCACAGCCAGGATGGATTTAATTTCCAGATGCTCCTGGATTTTGTCGGCCAGTTCCGCGGGAATGGCCGGCGTCACAAAATCACGGAATTTGTCGCCGGCTAAAATCTCACGGTTGTTAATGGCCCGGACGCAGATGTTCTCCCGATGATTCAGGGAAACCGCGTATTTTTTGGGGTCCTGCGGCAACATGGCAATCGCTTCCCTGATTGGCGGCGTGTCGGAAATGGCGCCGATGTAAATATTCTCTTTGGACTGGTCAATAAAGCTCAAAATGCCGCCGATCATGCCCAGTTCCTTATGAATGCCGTCGGCGATGGTCTGCATCACTTTCTGAAAATCCAGCGAACGGGTAATGATGCTGATTAAATTCTGCAAAGACTGCAGGTAGCGGTTGCGTTCCTTTAAATCCCGGGTGCGCTGTTCCACCAGTTTTTCCAGATTGATTTTGGCCGCCTGCACTTCTTCAAACAATTTGGATTTTTCCAGAGCCGTGGCCACCTGCGGCGCCAAAATCTCAAAAAAGTCCAGGTCTTCCTGGGTAAAGGGACTGCCGGAAAGTTTGTTTTGAATCAAAAAGACTCCGGTAAGCGCGTCTTCCGATATAATCGGCACGGCCAGAGCCGTACCCAGCTCATCCAGCCTTTTTTCCAGCCGGTCAAATTCTTCGGCTTGCTCTTTAATTTTAACGTCCGCCCGGCGGCGCGCCAGTTCCTCGGTAATCACCAGTTGGCGGTTTTCTTTCAGGTAGTTGATTAATAAATCGTCATTATTAAGAGCCAAAGTTTCCGCATTATGGCTAAGATATTTTTCCCGGCCGTTCAGATTGACCAGAACAGTGACTTTCTTTAATTTGACTTCCTTTTCCAGTCCCCTGGCCACCTGATGCAGAATGTTTTCCAAGTCCAGTTCTCTGGCCAACACCTGTCCGATGGACCTTAGAATTTCCTGATGTTCAACCTTGCCTTTGTAAAAAAACTTGTCGGTGATTCTGGCTAAAAATTTTCTTAAAGGATCCAGGCCGATGACGATAATCAGGGAGACTATCAGGGTAACCCAGATTTCACCCCGCCCCTGAAAAAACTGCCCGGTGGTGAAGGTGATAAAGGTAAAAGACATGGCCACTACAACCACCAAAATGAAGTAAAGAATACTTCTGGTAATCACCAATCGGATATCCATTAGACGGTATTTGATAATGGCGTAAGTTAATAAAACAAAATAAATAGGTACTAAGAAATTACCAAAAGGCGGTATCATTATGTCATACCATAAAAAGAAATTAAAAAATCCCCCCATTAACGCTATAAGGGTACCTAAGGCAACATACTTAATTTGATTTTTTAAATAGCCTTCCGTTCTTTTATAATACTTAACTAATAAAATGCCATAATATACCGACAATGTTACATAAGCAAATAAAATATAATATATATACAAAGAACCGGCATTGGGCCAAAAAATAAATCCTAACTTAGACTCTACACTTTTTACCATTAAAGGTGTAAATACTGATAAGGTAAAAACTAATCCTGAAAAATAAGAAATTGTTAAAATAAAGTTATTTATTCTTTTCACAATATGTTTTTTAAGCAATAAAGAAATCCAATGGGCAAAAAGAATTGGTATCCAAATTGAGCCAATTGTTAAAAATCTTAACCAAAAAATAGCACTATCATAACTTTGATATTCAGATAACCATCTCCAATAACCAAATGACCACCATGCTGTAACAAACGCTAAAAGACTAAAAATAATATTAGACAAAGTACGCTTCTTAATTATTACAAAAAGACAAATAATAATAGAAATTATACAATTAATTAATCCTGAGATGGCAAAAACTTGTTGCATAAAATAACTATTTGATGGCGGTAATTAAATAAGCTTGGTTAGAAAAAGTTTTTTGTATATGTATATTTTTAAAACCAATTTCCTCCATTAACTCTTCTATTTTACTTTTAGGTAAAAAGTGATAAATCCCTTTTTTGCCCTTAGCTTGTATTTTCCAAGCGTATGATAAAATCCAAGGACCATATAATAAATACTGCGGTGTTAATGGATTCAAAACCTCTCTCCATGAATCTAAAAAAACATAAGTGAAATTAACCTTTTCAATTGGCGTAGTCCAAATAAATAGCCCATTGTCTTTTAAAATTCTATACATCTCTTTTAAAACTTCCCTTAACGCATCCTTTCCCACAAACTGATTTTCATAAATTATAATATAAGATAAAACTAAGTTAGCTAAAATTCCATCAAAATAGTTGTTCTTAAAAAATGTTTTCCTAGCTAGATCAATTTGTTCAATTTTAACATTATTATATAATGATAATCTTTTACTAGCTTTATCTATCATTACTCCGTCAAAATCTATTCCAATAATTTCTTCTGGCTGGTGTTGATTCTTTAATAATAATTCAATCATTGTCCCGGGACCACAACCAGCATCTAACCATCTATTACATTCTCTTAACTTAACAATTGAAGCAATTAAAGCTAGCATCTTTTTATAAGGGGTTGATACTTCTAAATGATGGTAAATTTTACCATAGCTACTCCAAAACATAGCCTCTTTTCCCCAAAAAGACTTATCTTTTAATTCAATTGTTTTATTTTTATCAATAAAAATCATTTTTAGATTATACTAAATTATACCACAAACAGCCAATTTTGGGTAAATAAATCCCACGCCAAAATGACGTGGGTAAAAATAATTTTTATATAACTTAGCTCTTTTTTAATAAAATGCCATAAGTTATAAATAAAGGGTATAAGAATATAAAAAATATACCAAAAGGATAAACGTTAAATAAATTAGCAAAAAAGATTATTAGTCCCCCGCCTAAACCAAAAATACCCGCCAATAAAATATAATAGCTTTGCCATTTTTTTAATCCTTCACTATTAAAATATTCTTTAAACAATAAATAAATTGACATGTAGCCGTAAATTATAAAATATAAAACTAACAATAAAAATAATTTTCCCGGCTCCAGCCAAACTTCAAATTTCATTACCGGCATTACTCCTTTTATTACCCAATCAGTAATTAAAATCAACAAACTTAAAAAGACTGCAATTAAATAACCTGAAATCAACCATATTTTGTATTGTTTTAATTTAAAAGAAAAAGATAAAATAAAATGAAAAAAGAAAATAATCAATAAAAGGGAGCCGATGTGTAAAATTCTGGTTAAAGTTATACCGAGTGGACTTAAAAGTTTAAAAAATATTACAATAAATAAACAACTGCTCCACATTGTTACGCCAACATTTGTTAAAAACCAAAGTTGATGATTTTTAGATTTTGGATTAATTAAAATTGTAAAAATACCAAGAGCAAAAGAAAAAATAAAAACTAATCCTAAAAAGAATAAAAATATTGAGTAATACATATTTTAGATAATGATTCTGTTATTTAATTATATTAAAATAATATGCTTCCTGGTAAAACTTGTCAAATGCTACAAAAATCAATAAACTTTTAATATATACTATGCCTTTTATAAAAATAAAACTTTAATCTATAAACCTAAAACTTTCAACCATTTCTTCATCATAAAATATATTATTTCTAGTATCGCCCCAAAAAACCCACTCCTGGCCAATTAACCAGGCGGCAATCTTATGTCTTTCGGGATAATATTTAACAACAGTTCTACCGTTAATAAAGCAATCTGCTCCGTCTAAATCTTTATCATCATAATATGTGAATACGTCATAAACCCCTTCTTGAGATGTTGGCTGTTTCTCTCCTAAAACACAGTTATTACCGAAGTTGCTATAAAAATTTTTCAAAAATTTATTTATATCTTGATCTGTATAAATATCGTCTTTAATAATAATTTTCCAAGATCCTTGCCACATATCTAAATTTCTATCATTTAAAAACTCTATTGAATTATCAACTTGCTCGCATTCTGAATAATAATAGTCAAGCCCGATTATTGTTGTGCCCTTCTTTTCCATAAAATATTCCGGCCCAATATATACTATATTGCCGTCTTCAAATATTTTTATGGGAATTAATCCGCTTTCAAGAGAATATAAATTGTTATTTTCTAACTTACAAATAGAATTTTGAACTGATTTTGGATATTTGATTTCAAAACCCAATTTTTCGTTTCGGTAAAACTGCCAATCTGAATATTGTTCTACGGTAATATTTTCTTCTGTAGAAATATTTTGTTGGATGTTCTCCGGCTGATTTTTAGAAACACAACCGGACAAGACAATTATCAAAACCAATATGATGAAAATTTTTATCTTTTTCATAATTATTCTTAATTATTAAGGGATGCGTTGAATCGTTTCTTGCGGCGCCGGGGTGTAATTTACATTGGTATAATTTCCATTAGCGCCCGGCAGGCTGTTCTGATTATTATAATGGGTCCAACCTGCGACTTCGTAACCTCTTAAACTATTTCTTCCGCCAACGGTATATACGGCATTGCCATTTTCATCATAAGTGCGGGATAGTGTTTGATAATGCAAACCAGTGCCCCGAACGTTCTGTTCCAGAGTATAGACATAACCGGTGCCTGTTTCATTATCAAAAGTAACCTCGGCGATAATACCCACATGACCCCATTGTCCTCCGGACCAGGTAATGATGTCATTTTCTTGAGGCATAATACTGCCGCTGTTTTGATAAACGGAAAATGAGCTAATGGCATCCGGATTATTCTTTTCAAGCCTGCCGTTGACTTTTGATTGATCAGTATAATCAATTGCGTTGCCAGTACCGGATAAATCTATGCCGTATTGCGCTTTAGTAAAGTCTTTAACCAGTTTGGTGCATTGGAAATCATGATTACCTTTTCCGGATTGCGGGCCGGTATAACCTATTTCTACTCCGCGATATTCACCAATTTTTTGACCCAGGGTGGGAGTTCCAGTATATTGATACGGCTGATATTCGGAAACCAATTCTCCGGTCGGGTCTATAAACCTTATTGGGTTATTGCGGGCATAAGCATACGGATTATGCTGCTGCGGATCAAATAAATATTTTTCCGGGGAGTTTAAGATTATCGGGTCCGGTTGAATGAATTTACCGATATTGGGGCCATAATACCTTTGTCCGTAATAATAAAGGTTGGACTGGCTGTCCAGTTCCTGACCGGTAAATCGGTAATCGGTTTGAGCCAAGGCCAAAGCCGGCTGAAATGCCAAAAAGGCCAACAAAATTGAAATAATTGCTTTTCTCATAATAATTATGGATTATTTTATTAAAAAATAAAAGGGCCGCTGCCTGTTTTTAGGCGAATGACCCTGCTTGCCCCGAATGAGCCATATGGCTTCTTCGGGGTTATTTAATTGTAATTTAATTATACAGCGGCAAACTTTAATCTGTCAAACTGTAATTATATGGTTCTGATAAAATCCCTGATTTTGCCGAAAATCACGTCCCGTCGGACCGACTTTAACGGATTATGGTTTAATTCCGGCAGAACTAAGAGCTCTTTCTTTTCCGAACTTATCCGGTCGTAAATATACTGCGAACTTAAAGGATTGGTAAGAGTATCCTCTTTGGAATGGATAATTAAAGCCGGCACCTTGACCCTGTACAGGCTCTTTTTGGTGTAATTATTTATAAAATTGTAAAAATCGTAAATGCTTTTGGTGGGAATGTAAACGTAACTGCCGCTGTCCTCATACTCGTACAATTCCTCTTTCTTAATGTAGTGCTTGCGATACCTCTTTAAAATAAAATGAAAGATGGGCAGGAAAATTTTAATCAAAAGTTCGCGCCTTAAAAATACGGAAGCGCCCATGCTGATTACTCCCCGAACCAAATCCGGATAACGGGCGGCGATATCCAAGGCCAGGTTGGCGCCGAAAGAATAACCAATCAGATAAATCTTCTTGTACCTTTCCGACAGCTGGCGCACTTCGTCTTCCACGGTCTTCCACCAGTCGTAATAAGAACTGTCTTCCAGGGCGGTCCAGTGCCGGCCGTGTCCGGCCAGAAGAGGCGCTTTGACGGAAATGCCCTGGTTAGACAGATATTTGGCCAGCTGTTTTAAATCATCCGGTGTGCCGGTAAAGCCGTGAACTAAAATCGCCAGGCAGTCACCGCCGGTTTCGTAAAAATAGGGCTTGGCCCGTTCTATAATTTTGTCCTTTTTTAGCAGCTTATCCATAAATCCCTCACCATAATTACTTCTTAATTTTACCCCCGACCTCAATTTAAAATATGATGGTGAGGGATGAAACTCATCTGTAACCCCGTGCCAAAGGCACGGGGCATCTAAATATCTTCATTCCCCGTAGCCGAATACTTTATCCTCCTTCGCTCCTCACTTCGTTTGGAGCTTCGGAGGATTCACTTCGCCTTCATCCCCGCGATAAATCGCGGGTATTCGGCGAAGGGGAATAAATCCGTTAATTATAGCGAATTATTGACTAATTGTCAAGATAAAAAGAAATAACTTAATTCATTATTTGCGCCAGAGGCGCATCCCCGCCTGCCGTCGGGCATGGCGCCTTTTAAGCCATAGGCTTATCTGCCTTTGGCACGAGGCGGACATTATTCTTCGTTATTCTTCGTTTCTCGGTCTTCTTAAATGACCCTGGTATTCCTCGTCATTTTTAATGTCCTCGTCAATCATTTTTCTCAATAAATCGGCTTTGCTGATATTTTTCTTTCTACTCAACCAGGTCATGTATCTATCGGCCCGGGGCGTAAATCTAAGAGTGAATTTAATTGTCGGCACCTGGCGCCTTAATTCACCTGTTTCAATAATGTCAATAAAATCAATCAAAAAATTATTCAGGGTTTTCTGGCCGTAAAAATCAAGCAAGAATATTTTTTTGAATTTCTTGTTATTTATCAACAGACGGAGCTGGTCCGGTATGATTGAACCTTTGGGCAACAGGTATAAGACCGGTTTTTCCTGCGACAAAGCCGTGGCAATCAGATAACCGGCTTCGGGCGCGCTCTTGGAACCTTCCACCACCAAGCCTTCCATTTTTTCAAAACTTAATTCGTCGTCATCGGGACGCTTTCTTAAATTGCTTACCACGTCCACCCCGTTTTCCCTGAAAAACTCAAAAATCTTCAGGTGATTTTCCGCCTGCGACTCTTTTTCCGGTTCGGGTTTTGAATAAAAATACACTTTCATAAGACGCTAATATAATAAATTTATAATTTTACCAGAAAAGCAGCCGTCATTCTGGAGCCCCGATGAGGGGCGATAATTTGATAGTCGCTTACGAATCCTTGATAAATTCTCCAGCGTAGTCCTGATTCATTATCACCCTGATTTTTTTAATATCATCTGTCTGGCCCAAGGCCCACATAAATTTAACCAAAGCCGTTTCTTTGGTCATTTGCCTGACGGCGATGACGTTATCAATCGCCAAATCGGGAACGTAATATTTGTTATAAACGACTACCGGTATCTTGATTCGGTCCAGTTCATTTTTAAATTCTGCGTTAAACGGCTCAACCGGCAGGCTTTCTATGACCAAGCCTTTTACTTTCCCGGCTGTTTCTTTATAATCTTCAAAAGTCAAACCGGGCTGGTATTTAACATACAAAACTTTATCTTCAAAATCATTGACGAATTCCGGATTTTTTTCCGGCCGGTTTAATTTGGTTTGCGGACTGATGCCGAAATCTATCTTGGCCAGATACTTGTTGTCCGCGCTGGTAAAAATGTTAAGCGAATAAATAGCGGACCGAACGGCCTTGGTCGCCCGCAAAAAAGCGTTGCCGAACATCAGCCCGACGACCGGAAAATCCATAGTGGCGATTTGCACGGCATTGATTAAATTGGCCTTGATACCCAATCCGCCGAATGATTTTCTCTTAATATCTATCAAAGATTTATCAACTATGGGCAGTTGCGAACCGGTAAAAATAACCGGCTTATTAAGATGATTGAAGGCAAAGGTGGCGGCTAAAGCATTGAACAAAATATCGCTCACCCTGTTAATTACTATAAAACCCATAAAATCGTCATAACGGCTTTGAATCAGATTATTTATTTTTTGCCAAAATTCTTTGCCCGATGTTTGATGGCCTTCGCCAATCAAAAAAACCGGTTCTATTTCGGCCATAATTTCTATTTCCGGCATCTTCTTCAGCCAGCCGTTAATGTCGCTGGCCTGATGAACGGCCAGGGGATCTTTTTCCGAAAGCATGGTCCCGCCGGCAAAAATAATGCAGATTTTTTTGTTTTTGCTTTTCATTAACAATATCTTAACGAATTAGTTTAAAATCTATTTCATTTTTAATTACAAAGTATCCGATGATAAAGAAGTTAATTAAGGTAAATAACGGGCCCAGCCAGTCAAATTGAAAATTATTTAAGATTGGCAAGATAATGCTTACTATTAAAGCAAAAATAAAAGAAAGACTACTGGCTAATATAATATAAATTAATTGTTTTCTTATAACTCCCGCTGATGAGACGTATTTTCTGAAAAGAATAAAAATTGAACTTAGCACAAAAACTAAATAATAAATCGTAAAAATCAGATAGTCCAGATTATTTGATGACTGTGCTATTACACCGTTTTCTAAACTATAAATTTCCGGATTTATAACACCCATAATAACCAATAAAGTAAAAATTACAGACGCCACAATATATAAAGATAATATTTTTTCAAAAAAACTTTTAACTTTATAAGGAAAGTGAACTGAAAATAACAAATAAAACAATGGGATTAAAAAGGCGGGTATATAAATAATTCTTTCAACCACCGTATTTAAAATATCCACATTATCTATCACCTGAATAAGGGACATACCTAACGACCAAAAAAACGCTCCGAGTAAAATCAATCCATAATAAATATTAATCTTATTCTTATAATTTTTCAAAATAATAAATAATCCCAATGCTAAATTTAACAAAGAAGCTATAAATAATAAAATTATCTTCAACATATTTTATCTGTTAGATTTATAAAAAATTAAATAACCGGCAATACTAAAATGGATTAATAAAAATATTGCCCCCAACCAATCGTAAGAAAAATTATTAAACAAAGGAAAAATTACACTAACTATACCGGTAGTAAAGAAAGTTCCTACCGTAGCTAAAGTCAAATATTTTATCTGTAATTTATAAATGCCAGAATCCTTGAAAAATTTTATTAAAAGGAGGATTAATCCCCAAATAACATAAATATAAAAATAGATAAAGAAAATTAAAAAATGAAAAAAATTAATCTCTCTATGTAATGCTCCATTAACAATATAAGTTTCATTTTTAACTAATATTCCTAAAGCAACTAGACAGGCTATAATAATAGGAATTGCATAAACTAAAGCAATAATTTTCTTTGAATAATCTTTTAATCTATATGGAAAATAATAAGTAAGCATTAAATATGAAAATGGAGCGAAAATACCAGCAATATACATTAGCTTTACTATTACGGCGTATTGCCAAAATAAATCCAGAGTTGATAATTGCAAAGCTTTAACTACTGCCCATCCTCCTCCGCTAAAACACAATAAAAAATACCAGAAGTTAATTGGGCTTTTAGAATTCTTTTTTAAAATAAAGAAACCTAAAATAATATTAATTAAACCGACTATTAGAACAATGATGTATTTAATCTCCATATTAATTTTGTTTATTTGGTTTATAAAAAATTAAATAAGAAGTAGAAAACAAAACTAAAATGCTAAAATAAGGTCCTAACCAATTTAATTTCCAATTGCCAAAATATGGTAATAATAAATCAAAAACTATTCCAAAAACTCCAGCCAATAAAAGTCCTATTAAAATAAATTTTAATTGAAGCCTATTAAAACCACTACTTATTAAATAACTTTTCCAAATATTATAATAAGCCCAAATAAAAAAGAATAATATATAAATTGAATAAATCCAATACCAAAAATGTCCAAATTGAACATCATATCCCCAATCCCTAATCTCTAAACCTTTTATTAAAAGATTACCCTTCAAAAGAATGGCTAAAATAATTAAAGACGGGGTCCAAATAAATAATTTAGTTATAATATTTATATTTTTTCTTTTATAAGGAAAGGCAAAAGAGAACCATAACAAGAAAAAAGCAATAAAAGCAGAGGAATAATATGCAGATTTTGACCAGAAAATCGCAAAGGGACTAATAGCGGCTTCTCTGGAAATAGCCAAGCTTATACTCCAAAAAACTACACTAAAAAGCAATAAGCTAAATGACCAGTTAACCTTACTTTTATAATTTCTTAGAAGAATCACTAAACCAATAAAAAAATTAAGAGCGGCTATAATAATCAAAATCAAATTTTTTATGTCCATAAATTAAATGTTAACTGTTAAATGAAAAATGATAAATTTACTCTTTATATAATTTATTTTTTAATTTCTCTTTTGATGTCCAGACCATTTTACCGACTTCTTCGGATAATTCACTTATAAAAACAAAATCTTCCTTACTTATATATATTCTTGATTCGGAAAATTTTAAATAAAACTTAACTTCAGCTAATGACCCAAGACTAATATATAAAAAATGAATGAATTCCTTTGTACTTGCTCTGGCATAACCTTCATAAACGTTAGCCACAACGGATAATGCCGCTCTTCTTAATTGACTCGTTAAACAATATAATTCCTCTTTTGGAAATTTATCAGTTAACCTATAAACTTCCTCAACAAAATGATTTAACTTATTTAAAAATACATTTTTAAAATCACTTTTCATGACAAAATCCTTTGGTTATTTAACACTTATCATTTAACACTTATCATTTATCATTTATGCTGACGGCGCAAAATGAGGCGACGGCGCTAAAATAACGCTGAAATAACCATATCGCCTTTTTTTTATTATGTCAACCCAGCTCTTCGCGAAGGGCTGGGTTAATACAAAAACCCACCCCGTCATTCGACAGGGCGGGTTTTATAGCCGTCTATTTCTTCAAAAGCGCGTACCATCAGATAAACTTCACTTTTAATTCCTTGCCGAAAACATTGGCTATCTTGTCCAAAGTTTCAACGGTAAAATTTTGCTGGCCGGTTTCCATCCGGGCCACATTGCTTTGATTGGTGCCGATTTTTTTAGCCAACTGGGTTTGGGTCAGGCCATGTTTCTTGCGCAATCTTAAAATGGCCAAGGATATCTCCAACTGTTTGCCGTAATAATCAAACCACTTTTTAAACTCCGGATTTTTTAAATCTTCTTTTAGAAGATCGTCAAAATCCCTGGCTTTAATTAACTTTTTATTCATAAAATTGAGGATTATTAATAGGTACCACCAGAGGCTTACTTAATTTAACCCAACTCCCTGCTCCTTTTAAGAGCCGCCTGAATGGATTCAAGCCAAATTTTTTCTAATTTCCGCTGGCTAAACTTCTTTAAAGCGGCTTCGGTAGTGCCCCCTTTGGAGGCGACGCAGGAAATTAATTTATCCAACTTCCCCGCGTTATTATCTTTTATAAAGGCTATTGAACCTTCCGCAACCGACAGAACCATATCAAAAGATTCTTTTTCCGAAAAACCTATTTTTTTTGCCGCTTCCATAAAAACCTTAATGGTATAAAAAATATAAGCCGGGCCGCTGCCGGTTACGGCCGTAGCCTTGTTAATCCGCTCCTCTGACTTAACATACATTTCCCGGCCGATTTGCAACCAGACTTTTTTTATAATTTTTTTCTCAAGCTGACTAACTTTTTTAGTCGCCGTCCAGACGGTAAAACCTAAACTCAAGCTGGCTAGTATGTTGGGCATAGCCCTGATAACCCTGTCCGTCTTGAACTTATCCTTGAGATTTTTTATTTTTACTCCAGCCATAATCGAAACGACCAAAGATGATACGGGGAAAGATATGTTTAGCTTTTTAAAATCCTGGGGTTTAATGGCCAAAAAAACAATCTCCGCCTGTTGTAAATCCTCAAGCCGTTGGCTAATCCTGATTGACTTAAGCTCTTTTTTTAAAGCAGATAAATTTTTAGTTTCCTTTTCAATAATGGTAATTTTTTTAAAACCGGCTTCATGCAAAGCAGAGGCCATGATTTTACCCATTACCCCGCCTCCCAAGATAGCGACTTTACTTTGTTGATTTATAGCCATAAAAAAAATCTAACACAAAAATCAAAAAAAATCAAAAAGCCGATTCCAATTTGTCTTGGAACCGGCTGTATATGAATCCTGTTAATAATGCTGTTTAGATAACCATGCCTTCGCCATGGTGAAACTCACGGTCAACCCAGTAGGTATCTGTGTCAACGAAGCCAAAGCCAGGCAGTGATATCTCACCAAGACGTTGTTCTGCCGCAACCAATTCTGCCACAATCCGGGCGGAAAACGGTGCATGCATCAATCCATGTCCGCTAAAACCGGCTACATGAATCAGGTTTTTAACAAAAGGATCAAAATCAATCAACGGATTATGATCCTCGGTATCAGCGTAAAAACCGCAGGTTGTAGCCATTAACCGGCCCATGTTTTCGCAATCCGGTAAAAAGGCGGTAATAGCCTTTCTGACTGCTACTCCGTAACCCGACATGTCGCCAGCGGCAAAACCAGGTTCAATAACATCCTGATTGTCAAAATCCGGCTCAATCGGCCTGGTAAAATGCAGCCAGCCGATCATCAGCTGTTCGTTGTCCGGACGGCAATAGGCACCTTGCGGCGTAATGACCATCGGCAACTGACGAAAATCTTCCGGTAACATGGCGTAAGTAGGTTGAAAACTGTTCAGGCCCTGAAGAAAATACAGGTAACGCCGGCGAACCTTAATGGGTAAGGAATAGCCTCCAAACAGACCCGAAACATGAGATGCCCAGGCATTAGTGGCATTAACAAACAGATCCGCCGTCACCACCCTTCCGGACTCCAACGCCAATGACTGGGCTAAATCACCTGAACGGTTAACAACCAATGCCTGATCGTTCTGGACAATTTCCACGCCCAATAACCTGGCGGCTTCGGCAGCATCCTGATAAACCAGATGAGGTAGCAGAAAGCCGTCCTTGGGACAAAAAGTTGCCCCAATTAAACCGGTGGGCTCTAGATACGGGAATCTTTGTTCCAGAGTCCGGCGATCCAGCCATTCCACTTCTGCCAATCCAGCCTCATGCTGCATGGCCACTAGTTTTTTTACCTCTTCCTTGGAGACATTATAGTCTTTAAGAAAAAGATAGCCGTTTTGCACTATCGGCAACTGATCGCCGCCGATATTGACCAGCCAGTTTTCGTAAAAGCCGATGCAATAACGCATACCCCTGACCGTGGAAGGCGTACTGAACTGCGCCCGAATGCAGGCCGCTGACCTGGAGCTAGAGCCGGCGCCCAATGACCTGGCTTCAATCAAAGTAACCTTATGTCCAGACCTGGCCAGCTCCCAAGCGCAAAGTGTACCTGTTACTCCGCCCCCGATAACCGCGATGGTTTTTTTGTCTGCTCCCACCGGGGGCGGTACATCCGAATTACTACTCATCACATCCTCCTTACGCTTTAAATCTTCATGAGAGACTTAATCAAGCTAACCGTTGCTTCAAGCTCAAGCTCAGCCACCGGCAGAGAATCGGGCTTGGGTTGATTAAAGGCAAAATCCACGACACCACTAAGCTCGGGATTTCTCAACTTGACTTCCAGCTTGCCGGACTTCTGCCAGCTCCGACCGACGATTACCTGAACTGGGAAACCGAGCAATTCGGCATCAGTCAGTTTTTCGCCGATTCTGGCCGGACGATCGTCCAATAAGACATCTAAATCTTGACCAAGAATATGACTGTAAATCTCCTCGGCCGCCTGAAGGTTGTCTTGGACATTAACCGGAATAACAACTACCTGGAAAGGAGCGACCATAATCGGCCAGATAATTCCCCTCTCATCGTTGTTTTGTTCCACAATCGCCTGAACGATCCGGGAAACGCCAATACCGTAGCAGCCCATCCAAAAAGGCACGAGCTTACCCTCCTGGTTTAGGAAAGTTGCCTGCATCGGCAAGGAATAGGATTGCTGAAGCTGGAAAATGTGCCCCAGTTCAATGCCTCTCATCATTTCAAACTGGCCTTGCCGGCAACTGGAACAATGGAGTCCGGCCACAGCTCTGGCCAAGTCATGAAACTCTTCGGGCATGGAAAAATCCCGGCCGCTGTTGACGTTAATGTAATGGATATCCTTCTGATTGGCTCCGCAAAGAAAGTTTTTCAACCCCTTAACCGAACTGTCAAAAAGATATCTCACTTTGGTTTTGCCAAATAGATCAATCGGACCGGCAAAACCGACAGGCGCGCCGGTAACTTCCACTACTATGCTCGCTTCCGCCGTTTGAACCTCCGTGGCGCCAAGAAAATTCGCCAGCTTGACTTCACTGATTTCCAGATCGCCCCTCATGGACACGATTACCGGCTGGCCGTCCGCTTCCAGAACGATGGTTTTGACCATCTTGCATGAAGGCAGGCCAACAAATTCTTCCAGTTCCTCAACTGTTCTGATGTTGGGCGTTTCCAGTCTGGTCAGTCCCGCTTCAGCCTCTTCAGGATAGTTAGGATAATGGCTTTTGGCCTTCTCCTGATTACCACCATAATGACAATGGGGGCAATGCAGAATAGTGTCCTCGCCGAATTCGGTAGTGGCCATGAATTCGGAACTGCCCGAACCGCCGATGGCACCGGAATCAGCTTCCACCTGGATGAATTTAAAACCCAAACGGGTAAAAATTCTCCTATAAGCCTCTTCCATGAACGCAAACGAAGCTCGCATACCCGCTTCATCCGCATCAAAGGAATAAGCGTCTTTCATGACGAATTCCCGTCCGCGAATTAGACCCTGACGCGGTCTCAACTCATCCCGATACTTGGGGCCCATCTGCCAAAAAATTACCGGCAAATCCTTGTAAGACGGCAGGTACCTTCTGGCAAAATCGGTAATGGGCTCTTCCGCCGTGGGTGCCAGGATAAATCCTCCACCCCGACGATCCTTAAGAGTAAAGGCAATCTGGGCCTGACAATATTTCTCCCAGCGTCCGGTTTCATCCCAAAGTTCGCGGGGATGAAGAATCGGCAGTTCCAACTCAACCGCACCGGCCCGATTCATCTCTTGCCTGACGACTCTCTCCACGTTACGCCTGACCCTTAAACCCAGGGGATTATTAATCCAAATGCCCCCGGCCAGCTGGCTGAAAAAGCCGCCTCTGACCAAAAGCCTGGTACCCGGCGAGGCCGAGTCCCTAGGATCTTCTTTTCTGGTTTTGGGAAAAACTTGACTGTACCTCATAAAACTCTCCTTGTTGTTGGCTGGTATTTAACTTTTAACAGGTTGTCAAAAAACGATTTTTCTCCTATATTTTCTAAATAAAAGGGCCATCTCTCTGTTTTTACTAGATGAAATGACCCCGTTATTTTCATAATTATACAAAATGAGAAAACTTTGTCAAATTGATTGATTAACCAAACATAATAATATTGTCCGTATACATTAATTGCTTGCCGTGGGCATTATTGTTTTTAAACAAATCTCGCACTTCTTCGTCGGAAAAATCTATAATCCCAAAGGCTATGGCCTGCTGGTCCTGGTTAATAATTTCAATAATTTCTTTGGCCTGAAAAGAACCGTAAATTTTTTTTACGCCGACGGCCAATAGACTTTTACCCCGCCTTAAAGCTTCAACTGCGCCCTGATCCACCTCCAGACTGCCGGTGGAATTTTTGGCCGCCATCAACCACCTATCCCGATTGGATATTTTTTTAACCAAACTTCTCGGCTTAAAATAAGTTCCTACCCTCTCTCCTAAAAGCGCCCTGTTTAGGTTATCTTTCTTTAAACCGTTAACGATAAACGATTCAATACCCACGGCGGTGCATAAACGGATTGCCTTAAGCTTGGTCATCATGCCACCCCGTCCGCCGGCCGAAATATTATCCGAACAATATTTCATTAACTCTTTATTAACGTCGGTTACTTCGGAAATTAAAGAAGCTGATATATTGTTTAAAGGATCTCTATCAAATAAACCGTCAACATGGCTTAAAATAATCAGCTTATTAGCCTTTAAAGCGATTGCCAAAGCCGCGGCCACGCTGTCATTATCCCCAAAACTCCAGTCGGTTCCGGCAATCAAGCCGTCATTCTCGTTGACTATGGGCACTATGCCGGCGGCAAAAAAATCTTCAATCATTTTTTGAAAAGCCAAAAACTGATTTCTTTTAACCAAATGGGGGCGGGAAATCAACAACTCGGCCAAAGTAGCGTTTAACCTCTTGCCGATTGTTTGGTAATTGGCAAATAGTTCCAGCTGGCCGACGGCCGCGGCAATTCTGACATCGGCCGAAGGCTGATTTAAAATCTTACGTCCGAGTTTGGTTGCGCCTGAAGTAACCAAAATAACCTTCAAACCTTTTTTTACCGTCTCGGTAATGGATTGTAAAATATCAGCCATAACCTGCTGACGGATCTGACCGTTATCGTCCACTAAAGCGTTGGAACCCGCCTTAACAATAGTTATAGTATCTTGTTTTGTCATAAATTTATTCTCTCACCTGACCATTGCCGATCACCACGTATCGGCAAACGGTCAAATCCTCCAGACCCATCGGCCCGCGCATATGAATACGGCTAGTACTGATGCCAATCTCGGCTCCCAATCCGAATTCACCGCCGTCGGTAAACCGATTGGAGGCATTCACCAAAACCGTGGCGCTGTCTATAGCCCTGATAAACTTTTCCTGTTTAGTCTTATTTTCGGTGATAATGGAATCTGTTAAACCGGAACTGTATTTTTGTATATGACTAATCGCTTCCTCAAAAGAATCAACTATTTTGACTGCTAAAATCAAATCCAAATATTCAGCCGACCAATCTTCTTCGGTGGCGGGCAAAACTTTTGAACTATACTTTTGAGTTCTGGGGCAACCTCTAATTTCCACGTTTCTGTCTGATAATTCTTGAATTAGTCGGGGCATGATCTGATCAGCCACGGCCTGATGAACTAAGGTTGTTTCAATGGAATTACAAGTGGCTGGGTTGGAAGTCTTGGCATTAACGACAATTCTTATGGCTTTATCAACATCGGCCTCACTGTCTACATAAGCATGGCATAAACCTCTCATGTGCTTAATGACCGGCACCTTAGCCTTGGCCGAGATTGACTTGATTAAAGATTCACGCCCTCTCGGTATCACTAAATCAAGATATTCATCCAGCTGGATTAAATCATCCACCGCCTCATAGCGCCGGTCTTCAAGCTGTTGAACGGCATCTTCCGGAAAATCTGTCTTAACTAAAGTCTGCTTAATGATGGACATTAGAAAGTCGTTGGAATGTTGAGCCTCTTTACCCCCGCGTAAAATAGCGGCATTGCCGCTCTTAACACACAAGGCGGCAATGTCAACAATAACATTGGGGCGGGACTCAAAAATACAAGCGATAACCCCGATTGGCACTCTGGTCTTAATAATTTTAAGACCGTTTGGTCTAACCCAACTGCCCGCCTCTTTGCCAACAGGATCCTCCGCCTTGGCTATAGACTTAACGCCTTCGGCAATTCCCTTGATTGAATCTTCGGAAAGCTGAAGCCGCCTGATTATGGCTGGGGTAAAATCAACGGTATCGCTTAAATCTTTTTTATTCTCAACCAAAATCTTAGGAATATTTTCTTCCAATAAATCAGCCAGTAATAAAAGAAATTTATTTTTCTGCTCGCTGGAAGCTTGCCTTAAAAAACCTTCCGCTATTTTAGCCTTTTTAGCTTGTTCTAATGCGCTAAACATATTTAAAAGGGGTTCAAAAACTCTTAACTTGAGGCTTACTCTATGTAATATGAATAATTAATTATATCTTTAAGAATAAATCATTAAGTCTAAAATGAGAATAAACTTTTTTCTACATCATGTCAATACAAAAACCCACCCTGTTGAATGACAGGGCGGGTTTTATAGCCGTCTATTTCTTCAAAAGCGCGTACTAGACTCTTATTAAGCTACTACCGACACCATCTCCACCAGCCGGTTGGCGTAGCCGAACTCGTTGTCGTACCAGGCGATAATCTTGAGCAAATCGCCGTCAACCACCTGGGTTAAAGGCAAATCCACGATGGAGGAATGAAGGTCGCCGATAATGTCGGTGGAAACGACAGGCTCTTCGGTTACGGCCAGAACGTTTTTATACAAAGGATTCTCGGCCGCTTGCTTAAAGACCTCTATCACCTCTTCTTTACTGGTCGGCTTTTCCGTTAAGATGGTGAAATCGGACAGCGAAACCACCGGTGTGGGCACGCGGATGGACAAACCGTCAAACTTGCCCTTGAGCTCGGGAATGGCCTCGGCCGTGGCCCTGGCCGCGCCCGTGGTGGTCGGCACGATGTTGACGGCGGCCGAACGCGCCCGCCTTAAATCCTTGTGCGGGCCGTCTATCAGATTCTGGTCGGCGGTGTAGGAATGGATGGTGGTCATTAAAGCTTTCTTGACTCCCCAGTGAGCCAGCACCACGGCCATAACCGGCGCCACGCAGTTGGTGGTGCAGGAAGCGTTGTCAATGATGTCCTGGCCGTTATATTTATTGTCGTTGACGCCTTTGACGAAAGTAGCGATGTCCCCGCCCTTGGCAGGCGCGGATAAAATCACTTTTCTGGCGCCGGCCTTAAGATGCGCTCCCGCCGCCTCCCTGGTTCTAAAAACGCCGGTGCATTCCAAAACCACGTCCACGCCCAAATCGCCCCAGGGCAATTGGGCCGGTTCTTTGACGGCAAAAGATTTGATTCTGTTCTTGCCGACAATCAAATATTCCCCGTCGGCCTCAACTTCTTTGTTAAACCGGCCGTAGACCGAATCGTATTTTAAAAGATGGGCCAGGGTTTTGTTGTCGGTCAAATCGTTGACGGCCACGACTTCCAGTTCACGGCGGTCCAAAGCGATTTTAAAGGCGGCCCGGCCGATGCGGCCGAAACCGTTGATGGCGACTTTGATTTTTGACATAGACGTTATTTGGTTATTTGTTTATTTGAGTCTTTGGATATTTGACGCAAATAAACTATCAATCAAATATCCTATCAAACTATCATAATTATAACACATTTACTTAACTTTAACCTCCACGACATTATATTCCCCCTTATGGCCGACGTTGACCTTGACCGTGCCGCGCAGAGTGTGCCAGCCGATAACTTCCCCGGAGCCGTATTTGGTTTTGACGATTGAACCGATGGCCGGCAGCTTCCGTTCCAGGCTCTCGTAAACGGGCTGTTCGTACCTTAAGCAGCATTTGAGACGGCCGCAGGCGCCCGAGAGCCTGTCCGCCCCCCGGTGGGCCACCTGTTGCGATTTGACGATGTCCGTGGACACGTTGCCCAGTTCGTCCAAAAAAGACTTGCAGCACAGGCAGCGCCCGCAAGGGCCGATGTCGCCCGAATACCTGGCCTCGTCGCGCACGCCGATTTGCTGAAGCCTGATGGTTTTCTGATGCTTTTTGGTAAGCTCCCGGACCAGTTCGCGGAAATCAACCCGGCCGTCGGCAATAAAAGCGTAAACCAGCCGCTGGGCGTCAAAGGAAACGTGCGCGTCCACCAGCTTCATGTTCAATTTTAATTTTTTGATGAGCAGGCGGCATTCCCTGACCAGGCTGTTGCGGTTCCGGTTTAGTTCCAAATATTTAAGCTGGTCCGTTTCGGTGGCCCGGCCGAGAACCGGCTTGATTTCTTTATCATCCGCCGAAGCCGGCTGAAACTCGCCCAGCTCCGTCACCAGGCCGATGTCCGTGCCCAGGCTGGTCTTAACCATCGCCTTATCCCCTACCCGCAAATCCAAAAACCGGCCGTTCTCGTCTTCCGGCTTAAAATAATAGCTTTGGTCCCAGGGGGCGAATTGGACTTCTATAATCTGCATAAAAATTTCTAATTTACAATTCTCAATTTTTATTTAATTTAAAATTAAATGGAAATTGGAAATTGGAAATTAAATGGAAATTGGAAATTAGAAATTAAATGGAAATTGGAAATTAGAAATTAAATGGAAATTGGAAATTAGAAATTGGAAATTAATTAATGACACTCCCTATTTTCCCTCCCTTAATTAGTTTCAAAACATTGCCCTCTGTCCACTTGACTATCCTAATGGGCAGGCCGTTATCCCAGGCCAGGGCCACGGCCGTACTGTCAATCACTTTCAGATTTTGTTCAATGAATTCTTTATAACTGATGGAGCTGATTTTTTTGGCGCGCGGATTTTTAAAAGGGTCGGCGGTATAAATGCCCTCCACTTTGGTGGCTTTGATGAAAACTTCGGCGCCGATTTCCAGGGCCCGCAGGATGGCCGCCGTGTCGGTGGTAAAAAAAGGATGGCCGGTGCCGCCGGCAAAAATCAATATCTTGCCCGCCTGCCAATCCTGCCTGACCTGATGGTAATTAAAAACCGAATATTTCGTCTTTAAGGCAAAGCTGGCGTAAACCTTAACCGGCAGGCCGGCTTTTTTTAAAGCCGCTTCCAGCGGACGGACGTTTTTGAGCGTGCCTTTAATGCCTTCCAAATCCACTTCCACCCGGTCGCCTTTTTTCCGGTCTTTCCAGCGGCTGACGTTGCCGCCGCCTGTTACTACGGCCACTTTGATTTTGGCCCGCCTTAAGCCGGCCAGTTCGCCGACTATTTTTTTGACCCTGGCCGGATCAATTTGCCCGCCTTTGGCGCCAAAAGACTCGCCGGAAAATTTTATAAGGATTTTTTTATACATAAAGCTAATTTCCAATTTATAATTTCCAATTTTTATTTAATTTTCAAATTTAAAATTTTAAATTCATTGAAAACTTAAAATTAAAAACCTGTCCTGAACGAAATCCCGCTTAGTGGGATGAGGTGAAGGATTGATAATTTTAAAACTATGCCCGACAACCATGCCTTATTCAGCCCCCCCCGCTCTTACCTTAAAACCTTCTCTAAGGCCTATTCTAATTCTACACAAAATCGCCTAAATTGACCATCTCTATCAAAAAAACGGCGGGTCAAAGCCCCGCCGTTTTAAAGATACTTATAAACTGATTCTGGCAAATTCCTTAATTTTCACTTCCTGGCCGGTTTTCTTCCTGACTTCAGCCAGCAGATTATCAATCGTCAGCTTGTCGTCTTTAATGTAAGGCTGGTTAAGCAGGCAGACTTCGGCGTAATATTTACGGACTTTGCCTTCTAAAATCTTGTCAATCATTTCCGCCGGCTTGCCTTCGTTCTTGAGCTGGGCGCGGTAAATTTCTTTTTCCCTGGCCAATTCTTCGGCCGGAACGTTTTCCGGACTGACATAGCTCGGATTCAAAGCGGCAATCTGCAGAGCGACTTCGTGGGCGAAATTTTTAATCTCCTCGTCAACTTTGTCCGCGGTTACGGCCGCCAAAACGCCGACCTTGCCGCTGGAATGGATGTAGGCATCAATAACTCCGTTTGCCACTTCCAATTTCCGGCTGTCTTTAAACTGGATGTTCTCCCCGAGCCTGGCCACGGCTTCTTTGATGTCGTTTTGAATGCCGGCTTCATCGCCTTCAAAAACCTTGGGCGCCAAACCTTTGACGAAAGACTGGAAATCCCGGTTGCGGGAAACAAAATCGGTTTCACAGGCCACGGCGTACAAAACCGCCGACTGGCCGTCCCCGGCAAACGCGGCTTCAACCAGGCCTTCGTTGGTGGCCCGGTCCGCTTTTTTGGCGGCCACTTTTTGGCCGGATTTCCTTAAAATCTCTATGGCCCGGGCTTCGTCTCCGCCGGCTTCGTCCAAAGCCTGTTTGACGTCCGAAATGCCGGCTCCGGTTTCGGCCCTTAATTTTTTAATGAGTTCCGTTGACATTTTTTATTTGATTATTTGTATGTTGAGCGTAGGGCGTCGAATATCATCCGCAACATTCAACCTTCAACTCTCAAGTTTCAATTTCAAATCTACTTTTTCCCGTCGGCCACCGCTTCGGCCATAAGCCCGGTAATCATTTCAATGGACTTGACGGCGTCGTTGTTGGCCGGAATGGGATAAGCGACATCGCTCGGATTGTCGTTGGTGTCGGTTAAGGCGACAATCGGCACTTTCTTTTTGGCGGCTTCGGCCGCGGCCGTCTTGTCTTTTTTAATGTCCACGATAAAGACGGCTTCGGGCAGTCTGATTAAATCCCTGATGCCGCCCACCAATTCGGTCAACTTTTCCATTTCCCGGCTGAAATCCAGCTGTTCCTTTTTGGTGTATTTGGCCAGTTCGCCGGACTTTTCCTTTGTTTCCAGGCTCTTGAGCCTTCTGGTGAGTTTAATCACGTTGCTGAAATTGGTAAAAGTGCCGCCCAGCCAGCGCGAAACGATAAAGGGCATGTTGCACTGCCTGGCGTATTTTTCCACTATCTCCTTGGCCTGCTTTTTTGAAGAAATAAAAAGAACTGTCCCACCGTCTGAAACAGTTTTGGTGATAAAATCCAAAGCTTCTTTTAATTTTTCGGCCGTTTTTTCCAGATCAATAATACTGATATTATTTCTGGTTGAATGGATGTATTCATCCATCTTGGGATACTTCTTGCCCGGCTGATGTCCGAAATGGACGCCGGCTTTAAGCATCTCCACTAAATCCGGTATGACTACCATAAATTTTTTCTCCTTTTAGCCTCCGCCGCCCTTTTATTCAAGGAGAAATGGACAACGTGAGTGATTTAATTGATTATTACCTTTTAAAATAGGTTTAGATGATTCTAACATAAGGCCTGATTTTTGGCAAGCCCCGCCTGCCCTTTTTATTTATTTAATGGTATAATTTAAGAGATGCAAAAGGGCTTTTGGCAAAATCTGCCGATTTTAAGATTCCTCTCCGGCCTCTGGGGCTGGATTGCCATTTTTCTGTTCGGCCTGGATTTTTTTACCGGACATCTCTATAAAATTTCGGTGACTGCGGCCGCGGTTATCTACGGCGCCATTCTGGCGCTCTACGTCGGTTCCAAGGAATACGAACGCTGGCAACGGAAAAACCAGAAATACGCCTCCAAATATTTCGGCGAGGTTTACGTGATTGTCTGGACGCTGGTGATGATTATCTTTGTTCTGCTGGCCCCCTTTTCCGGCGGACTGTTCAAGATACCGGCCGAATTCCCGGCCGTCTACCTTACCGTCATCAGCGCCTTTATCATCTCCCGGCAGTCAAAATTCTTAAAAAACAGCAAATCTTGACAAGAATAACGGGCAATGCTACCATACTGACTAATATGAAAAAAGACATTCACCCCGAATATTATCCCGATGCGACCGTCACCTGCGCCTGCGGCAACAGTTTTAAGGTTGGCTCAACGGTCAAAAAAATTCAGGTGGAAATCTGCTCGGCCTGCCATCCCTTTTACACCGGCAAGCAAAAGCTAATTGATACCGCCGGCATGGTGGACAAATTCAAGGCCAAAGCGGCCAAACAGGCCAAAGCCGCGGCCGGCAAAAAAGGCAAAAGGGTCAAGCGAGCCGCCCGGGCCAAAGCCAAGGCCACTAAAGAAGAAACCAAGGAAAAATAACTACTCCTTACCATTAGCTTTTGCTATAATACAGTAAGGAGTTTTTTAATCTATGAACCAATTTAAACAGAAAATGGAGGGCTTGGAAAAACGCTTTGACGAGCTGGAGCGGGATTTGCAGAATGCCGATATTTCTTCCAATCCGGAAAAACTCAAGGGCCTTTCCAAGGAGTATAACGACATCAAAGAAATCCTGGATTTATACAAAAAATTGACGGCCGCGGACAATGAATTGGCCGAACTGAACCAGATTATCAAAGACGGCACCGACCCGGAACTGGTTAAGATGACCGAGGAGGAAATTACCAGGCTGTCCGGGGAAAAAGAAGCTTTGGAAAACGAAATAATCGAAGCCTTGAATCCGGCCGACCCGCTGGACAAAAAAAACGCCATTATGGAAATCCGGGCCGGCACGGGCGGCGACGAATCGGCTCTGTTTGCCGCCGACCTGTTCAGGATGTATTCCCGTTACGCGGAAAATAAAGGCTGGAAAGTCAAAATTATCTCGGCCAACCGGATTAGCATCGGCGGCTTTAAAGAAATCATTTTTGAAATTACCGGCCAGAACGCCTATAAATTCTTAAAATACGAAAGCGGCGTCCACCGCGTCCAGCGCGTGCCGGAAACGGAAAAAGCCGGCCGGGTGCACACTTCCGCGGCCACGGTGGTGGTTTTGCCCGAAGCCGAAGAAACCGATTTTAAAATAGAACCCAAGGATTTAAAGA
>Ga0208373_1001489_pt1 | contig 30956 bp, 37 predicted proteins | sample RifOxyC2_FD_184036 | JGI IMG/M metagenome (GOLD analysis project Ga0208373, IMG submission 184036) | Soil microbial communities from Rifle, Colorado - Rifle Oxygen_injection C2 (SPAdes) | ecosystem: Environmental > Terrestrial > Deep subsurface > Rock core/Sediment | place: Rifle, Colorado... | reverse complement strand
CCCGCCCGCCGCTCTGCGCCGGCACCAGACGCTGGGATATAACCGCAGTCAGCACCACGGAGAGCTGGGCGGTAATTTGTCCCTGTTGATACGCGGGAAAAATATCAGTGATGCGTGCGACAGTTTGCGCGGCGCTGTAGGTATGCAGGGTTGCCAAAACCAAGTGTCCGGTTTCAGCCAGCGTCACGGCCGCGGCAACGGTCTCCAGGTCACGCATCTCGCCCACCATGATAACATTGGGGTCTTGGCGAACGATATGTTTCAGCCCGTCAGCAAATGAAAGCATGTCAGTGCCGAGTTGCCGCTGGGTCACGATGCTTTTTTTTGAGGTAAACAAAAATTCTATCGGATCTTCCAGGGTGATGATATTCCTGGCTTGTTTTTGATTGATATGTTCAATCATCGCCGCGAGCGCCGTTGACTTGCCGCAGCCGGTCGGACCGGTCATGAGAATCAAACCTTGCGTGCGCTGCAGCAAATTTACAACCACTGCCGGCATGTTGATATCAACCAATGCGGGAATGTCTTGCGAGATGACGCGCGCGGCGAGCGCCACATTGCCGCGTTCAAAGCGCACGTTCACGCGAAAACGGCTGCCGTTCTTTGCCGCGTACGATACGTCCAATTCTTTTTCGGCGGCGAATTTTTCCCGGTGCGGTTCGGACAAGATGGCAGAGACCATTTTTTCAATTTCGTCCGCATTCAATTTTTCAGCTTGCGCCGGGAACAGTTCGCCGTCAATGCGCAACATGGGCGCAAGGCCCGCGACCAAATGCAGGTCCGAGGCCTTTTTTTCAACGGCGAGTGCAAATAATTTGTCTATGTTCATAAAAATAAATTTTTTTCAACCTACCACCCCTTTTCCTCCAGCGCCGCGCCGGCCGCGGCTACCTGCGCCTCTTGTTTGCTCGTGCCGGTACCTTCGGCAATTTTTTCCTCGCCGATAAAAACGGCAATGTGAAATACCTTGGCGTGGTCCGGTCCGCTTTCTGAAAGGACGATATAGTGCGGCGTAACGCCGTAAACTTCCTGCGCCCTTTCCTGGAACTTGCTCTTGGGGTCCAAATACAGTTCGTTTTTCAAAACCTCGTTGAGGTGGGTTAAAACATTACTCGCGATAAATTGTTTGGCCGCCTCCATGCCCCCGTCCAAATAGAGCGCGCCGATAATCGCTTCCACGGCATCGGCCAAAATAAAACTGCGCGCCTTGCTGTCGTTGTCGCGCGACTCGCCGCGGCTCAAATACAAATTTTCCTCAATGGCTAAATCGCTCGCAACCTGCGAGAGCATCTTGGCGTTCACGAGCGAAGCGCGCAGGTTGGTGAGCTCACCCTCCGGTTTGTCCGGAAAGGTAAAATAAAGATACTCAGTCACGATGATTTCCAAAACGGCGTCACCTAAAAACTCCAGCCGCTCGTTGTGGTCAAGCTCAAAATCGGAGTGTTCGTTGATGTAGGAACGGTGCACGAGCGCCTGGCGCAGGAGGTCTTGATTTTTCATTGATATGCCCAATTCTTCCTCCAGCAGAGAAATATTTTTCATACGCAAATTTTTCCGATTGCTCAATTGTTGGATTGTTCAATCGCGACTTTGCCCTGAGAGCAAACGCAATTTAGCAATGTAACAATGTAGTAATGAAATTTAGTAAATAAATTATACGTTAATTGATTTGTTTTTTAGCATCGTAATCTTTATCCTTGCGGTCATGTTCGTCAATGTCTTTGTAAATGGCGCCCAAAACGCCGTTGACGAACTTACCGCTGCTCTCCCCGCCGTAGGCTTTGGCGATTTCAATGGCTTCGTTGATAGCCACGCGCTCGGGAATGTCCGGCGTAAAGAGCATCTCGTAAATGCCCAGCCGCATAATGTTGCGGTCTACAAAAGTAATTTGTTCCAGCGGCCACTCCGGCGCGTATTTTTTTATGTAATCGTCAATGGCCGTCAAGTTTTTCACTACGCCGTGCGCGGTTGCGCGGGCGAAATCACCATCATCAAAGCCGGGCGCGAACTCTTTGAGCGTTTCGTCAATCACGGCATCCAAATCAGCCTCCTTAAGATGATTGAAATCCCAGAGGTAGAGCGTCTGCATGGCGATGGTGCGCGAGAGGTGGCGGTTGGACATATTACTTCTTGCTTCTCACTTTTAACTTTATAACTTCTCTGCCCTTGTAGTAGCCGCAGTTGCGGCAGGCGGTGTGCGGCAAAATTGTGCGCTTGCACTGCGGGCAGACAGCCAGCGTTTTTCTTTTGAGCGCGAAATGCGAGCGGCGCTGGTTTACGGAACTTTTGGTTCGGCGTTTCTTGGGTACGGACATAGAGGAAATTAAAAATTATGAATTAAAAATTTAGAATGTGATGATCCTAATCAATTACTAACATAGCTTATTATTTCCGTTTTGGCAAATTTACAAAGTTGACGAAAACGCCGTTTTATCCTATTATCAAAGTGCTCCAAACGGAGTTCTAGACCATTCTTCCATTAAATGGAGGGCAATTAAGATGAGAAAGAACTGGTCGTTGTTCGTTTTTGTAGTTTTTACAATGTTTCTTACAACTGGTTGCCTGTCTTCGCCAAAAAGGCAGGCTTTTTTGGAAAATGGCAAGCTCCCTTCCACTCTTTCCGAGTTGTCCCATCTCAAGATGGACCGGGAAGCGTTGGAAAATCTGGCCGGCAATATCGGCCAGACTGGCAATGAAAAAATTGCTATGCGAAATTTGGATGTAATATTTTTCTACATCCGAGATGCGCAAATAATTCGGGAGCAAATAGAGCTCATGCCTATAGCTATAGGCATTGAGGCTGCGCGGCCGACAAAAAGTCATTCTCTTGATATTTCCGCAATGGCGGAAACTATCACGAGAATAGACACCGCGCTCGCGCGCCGTCCGTTGTACAAGGCGGCGCAAAAAAAATATGGACATCTTGTGCCGCCGGATGATTTGGCGGCGTGTAGTTTAGATACTTATTTGTTCGCGTGCTACATAAAACATATGCGGTAGCACGCAGAAAAAAAATCAAAAAAATGCCCCCGTAAAAATTTTCTATGGGGGATTCTTTTTTTCAAATTTATGCGCCTCAGTGCAAGCTACTTTTCTGTGTTCGCAACGCGTACCTGCGTGCCAAAAACATACAAAGGCCCATATACTTCGTCAGGAATCTCGTCTTCCGTCTGCCACTGAAAAATTTTTCTGCCTTTAGTGTCAGCCCAATTTTTTATATTTTGATTTTGAGTCCTCAGAGTATAAGTATAGGTTTTATTCTGGTCGGCCGCCAATCGCTCCATTAGCTTTTTGGCCGCGCTGTAGAGCAACGAGGTTTCGTGTTCCTTTCTTTCCAGCCCTTCTCTATTTTTTATAAAGGAAGAAAAATTACCTTCATCTTCTTGAAAAAATAAGACGAATTTCTTGCTGCCATATGCAATGGAATAGGCCTGAGCTCCAGGGCATTTGTAGCTCTCCCTATCTTCTTTGACGGCGTTGCTCAATATCTCCTCAACTATTTCCTCTTCTGTAAATAGATCCTCTCGCTTAGACATCGCTTCAATATTCATATTTAAAAAGTTAAACTATAATGAATAAGATTTCCCCGCAGCTATGCTGCGTGGGTAAACTCTGGTAAGCTGTATGCATGTCGGATCACATCAAGCGTTCGCACAATGTTTCACTGCTCCTGTACCACCTGGTTTGCCCCGTAAAGTACCGGCGGGACGTGTTTAAGGACTTCAACGGTGTCAGCCAGGAAATCAAGAACATCTGCCTGGAAATCCAGCAACGCTACGACATACACTTCGTGGAAATCGGGATAGACGAAGATCACGCGCACTTCCTGATTCAGTCCGTACCGATGATCAGCCCGACTAACATTGCCAAAATTGTCAAAAGCATCACAGCCCGAGAGATATTCAGGCGAAAGCCAATCGTCAAGCGGGAGCTGTGGGGCGGTGAGTTCTGGACCAAGGGGTACTACATCAACACCGTCGGCCACGCCGCCAGCGAACACCAAATCCAGCAGTACATCAAAAACCAAGGTTTACACAATTACCAACAACTGCATTCGCAGCAACTCACGCTGTTCGGCGGTACGTGATACCCCGTCAGCTTGCTGCGGGGTAGTTCATTAATGCGTTTTGTCTGTTTGTTTCCGCCACTCCTAAATGCTTTCGTGCCAAATCCGTCACCACGCGGCCGCGCGGCGTACGCTCAATAAAGCCAAGCTGGAGCAAATACGGTTCATAAACGTCTTCAATCGTTGCCATTTCCTCGCCGGTAGCCGCGGCAATGGAGTTCACGCCGACCGGCCCGCCGTTGAATTTTTCCAGCATTGCCAAAAGCACCTTGCGATCAATGTGGTCCAAACCCAATTCATCAATCTCAAGCATCGCCAAAGCCGCCTGACTGATCTCCGGTGTAACCGTTCCGTCGTGGCGCACCTCGGCATAGTCGCGCACGCGCTTTAAAAGCCGGTTGGCCACGCGCGGGGTGCGGCGCGAGCGGGAGGCTATGTGTCTGCACGCTTCAAATTCTATCATAACATTCAAAATGCGCGCGCTGCGCGTGAGGATTTTTTCAATGTCATCCGTGGTATAAAAATCCAGGTGGTACGTGGCTCCGAAGCGGTCGCGCAACGGCCCTGACAATGCGCTCATTTTGGTGGTCGCACCGATGAGGGTGAATTTGGGAAGGTCAATGCGTAGGGTGCGCGCACTCGGGCCTTTGCCGATGATAATATCCAGCGCGTAGTCTTCCATGGCCGGATACAAAATTTCTTCAATGGCTTTGTTCAGCCGGTGGATTTCATCAATGAATAAAATGTCACCCTCCTGCAAATTACTCAAAATGGCCGCCAGGTCCCCGGCTTTTTCTATCGCCGGACCGCTCGTAATGCGGCAGCTTACGCCCATTTCGTTGGCAATGACGTGCGCCAGCGTGGTTTTTCCCAAGCCCGGCGCGCCGTAGAGCAGGACGTGTTCAATGGGCTCGTTGCGCCCCTTGGCCGCCTGCATAAAAATACCCAAATTTTCTTTGATTTTTTCCTGGCCCACGTAGTCTGCCAAGTTTTTTGGCCGCAAACTCTGGTCCAGCGCGCTATCACCATTGGCTTCGCTTGCGTTAACGACGCGGTTTGTTTCTGATTTTTTCTGTATCATATTCTGTATCATATAATGATGATTTTTGCAGTATCACAATTTCCCGCCGTACCTTTTGGCTCTCCCGATAGTAAAACATGGTATTACGTTCGCTTATCTCTATCAGGCCACGTCTCGGAAAGCCGGCCAAAGGAATTATTTTTTGAAAGGAGGTGTTTTTCAAAATATTTTTAGTATTTAAAAAAATACTTTCATTTTTTGCCAAAACAAACACTGGCCATATCATCACCACCCGACCGTTAGGCTTTAAAACTTTTTCAAACTGCAAAATGGCTTGGTGGTAGAGTTGCTCAAGCTCGCACGCAATTTTTTCTATTGCTTTCCTGTCTCGCTTGCCCCGTGACGGGCCCAAGTACGGTTCGGTGACGATGGCGTCAATGGAATGTGTTTTGATGCGCTGGGATAATTTTTGTACGTCGCATTGCGACACTTGGCACCTAACCTTTGACAACTGACCATAAACTTTCATCCATTCTATGTTTTTTCTCGTATCGCTAACGGCTTTCTCGCTTTTATCGCAGCCGATAATATTTTTAAAGCCCATCAATGCCGCTTCAGTTAGAATTGTGCCCGAGCCGCAAAACGGATCCAGGAGAACCTCACCCCCAGCCCCTCTCCTTGCCAAGGAGAGGGGAGACGAGCGGAGCGAGTGGGGAGAGGTCGCAAAGTTAATCAATATCTGCGCCAATTTCGGCGGCAGCATGCCGGAGTAGTCATCGCGCCCGGGCCGGCCGTAATCGCGCGCGGACAATTCTTTAAACGGTTGCACGGCTAATGTTTTGCCGATAAAATACTGTTGACCGTCATTGATGATAATAATTTCCACACCCCGCTCACTCGTCAGCTTGTTTTGCTCCACCACCACCGATGATAAAACTTTTTCCCGGCTCGTCACCCACCGCGAACTCACGCCTTTCTCTTTCAGCGCTTTTTTGATTTCCATTGCCAATTGCTTTTCATTTTCCAGTGCACCAACTCCGTAGTATGAAATGCCAAAATTAAATTTCCCATCATTGCGCGCGTCATTGAAAATTTTTTCATTGAGTATTGATTGAGCGTTGATTATTGATAATTGAGCATTCACAACGCCAATTTTTATCGTTCCCCCCAACTTTCTCATTAAACTCTGTGCGTCTATCTCTTGAGCTAAATTTATAATTGCCGCTTCTTTTGACAAATACAAAACCTGCTCCGGTTTCAGCGCTAAAACCGTTACAATTTCAGCAAAAGACAGCGTTGGATTTTTACCTAAAATAAAAAAATAGCGCATATATTCCTAATAGTATCGCAGGTACGGCCGATTGGCAATGGCCTTGCAATATTTTCGGTGCTATGATAGAATACTGACAAATCAAGCAACCTTCCCTAATTTCCGAATTAATTTTTGGAATAAATTTTAGCAAAACAGGCTAAAATTAAGGTGCATCTCAATGAAAGTTCCCACCAAGAACGAGAGTGCTCCGGTGGGCATTTTTATTTTACATAACCTTTAAACTATGCCAAACGAAACAACGGAAACTTCAATAGCTGAAGAAAAACAGCCGGCGCAGCGCTACGAAATCGTCTGCCTCGTCGCCAACAAATACAGCGAAGACGAGGTTGGCCCCATTATCGGCGCGGTTGCCAAACTCGTGCAAACTAACGGAGGCACCGTCATCGCTGAAGAAACGTGGGGCAAACGCAAACTCGCTTACCCCATCAAGCACTTCTTCCACGCGTACTACCATCTCATTGAATGCGATCTGCCCAAAGTGAGCGCGCAAAAAATTGATAACGCCCTGCGTCTGGATGAACGGCTCCTGCGCCACCTCATCGTGCAAAAACGCGTCAAAACCGAAGTCGAAGTCGCCCGCGAGCGCGCGGCGCAGGAACGCATTGCGAGAGAGCAGGCAAAAGCGGCGAGCGCTGAGGGCGCGGCAAAAACCAAAGCCGAGACCGATGCCACGCGCAAGGAAAAACCGGCGGTTGACATGGCGGCGCTGGATGCGAAATTAGATAAAATTTTGGACGATACGACAGATTTGTTGTAAAATTATGAGGAGAGAAAATCTCATGTCTAACTCACTATGCTTCGGGCGACTCCGAAGCGCGAAAGGGAGCAGTTTATGAATCTTAACAAAGCTATGATTATCGGCAACGTTACGCGCGATCCGGAAGTGCGCACGACGCCCACGGGACAAACGGTTGCGAGTTTTTCGGTCGCGACAAATTTTTCCTGGACCGACCAGAGCGGCCAGCGGCAGGAGCGTGTTGAGTTTCACAACATCGTCGCCTGGCGCAAATTGGCCGAAATCTGCGGCACCTACCTCTACAAAGGCAAGCAAATCTACATTGAAGGCCGGTTGCAGACGCGAGATTGGACTGACCAGAACGGCGTGCGCAAATTCCGCACCGAAATTGTTGCCGACAATATGATTCTGCTCGGCTCGCCGCGCGGCGCTGCCAGTACACCGGCAACCGCGCCGCAACAGCCGGCTAATTTCCAGCGGCCGGCGGCTCCCGCTCCGGCGCCGCAAATGAATCCTGAAATTCCCACCATTGACATTGACCAGGATATGCCGGCCAACGTCAGTCCGGATATGGGAAACTTTGCCTCCCGGCCAGAGAGCGATGCCGACTACGAAGAAGATGTAAAAGTTGAAGATATACCATTTTAAACTATGCGACCACAACCACTCAAAAAAGAAAAGGTCTGCTACCTCTGCGTAAACAATCTGCGCGACGTTGACTACAAAGACGGTCAATTTTTGCGCCGCTTTTTAAATTCGCACATGCGCATCCTGCCCAAAAAACGCACCGGCGTCTGCTCCACGCACCAGCGTAAAGTCTCTACCGCCGTCAAGCGCGCGCGCATTTTGGCAATCCTGCCGTTTGTGTCCCGCTAATATGCTATCGTTAAATGAAATCAAGCTCGACAAACTGCTCAAAATAAACAGCGAGCCCTACATCGTCATTCGCGCCGACCACCACAAAATGGGCCGCGGCGGCGCCGTGCTCAAAACGAAACTGCGAAACGTCATTACCGGCAATGTTCTGGAGCACACGTTTCAGGGCAATGACAAAGCTGATGAAGCTGAAACCGACGAAAAGCAGGCGCAGTATTTGTACAAAGACGCAAACGAAGCTTACTTCATGGACAACGTTACCTTTGAACAGTTCAGTTTGCCTCTGGAGCAGGTTGGCGCGAGCATCAACTGGCTCAAAGACGGCACCGACGTCAAAGTCCTTTATTTTGATGAAAAACCGGTAGCGGTGAAACTGCCGGTGAAAGTTGAACTCAAAGTCGTTTCCGCGCCGCCGGGCGTGAAAGGCAACTCCGCCGGCAACGTGAACAAAATCGTTACGCTTGAGACCGGTGTTGAAATTGCCGCGCCGATGTTCATCAACGAAGGCGACGTCGTGCGCATCAATACGGAAACCGGCGAGTACGCAGAGCGGGCGTAGGGAAATAAGAATTAAGGAATAAAAAATTCCAGACCCACGAAGGTTTGGAATTTTTTGTTTAAGACTATAATCGTTCTAAAATTTTTAACTCCAATTCCCCCGTTTTTGTATCCCAAACCGCAAAAGTCGCTTTTTGAAACATACCAGCTAACGTACCGGGATTTAATAATTCCGTTTTACCGACTTTCTCCGTCCACGGTTTATGCGTATGGCCGTAGAAAACAAAATCGTAGTTGCCGCTTTGCGCCAATTCCTTTGCTTCCCTCGGAAAATGCACGAAAGCTATTTTTTTATTATCAATTTCTATTTCTCCTTGGTCGCCATAGTGCCTCACGTTTTTAAATTGCCCTGCGACTTTTGGCATCAGCTCCCTGTCTTCCACATTGCCGAAAACCATGTGAATTTGACCAACAAAACTTGGCGCGAGTATTTCTTTAATCATTGACGGCGCGCACAAATCCCCGCAGTGAATAATTTGTTCAATGTTATTTTTGTTCATCCATACCAGCGCCTTTTCCAAATTCGGCACATTGTCGTGGGTGTCGGAAATGATTGCTATTTTCATACGCTATTGAGGAATCCAATTCCCTTTAAGGGAATTGGATTCCTACGTTATTTGAAACTTAAAACAATTTTCCAACTTTTAGCTGCTTTTTATACTCCTCACTAACCTTTGAACTTTCCGCCAGCCAATTTAAAAACTTTTGCTTGTCATTTCCTGCCATAAGTTCCACCTGACTTACTTTACTCTGAAACGGCAATAGCGTTATCGCTATTTTGCCATTATCAATGGATAGGCCGATTCCCAGCCCTTCCTGCGTCTCGCGCGAAAAATATTGGTCAAAAATAAAATTGCCCAAAGAATAAAATATCGGCTTATTTTTGTAAACTTCCATCTCCTGCACCACGTGCGGATGGCTGCCGATAATAATATCCGCGCCGATATCAACCATCTTATGCGCTAAAGCAATCTGATTACTGCGCGCCTGTTGCTCGTACTCCACGCCCCAGTGCATATTCACGACCACGAAATCCGTTTCTTTTTTTAATGATTTTATTTGCTCAACTACTTTATCCTCATCCAAAACGCCATACACCATAGAATAGGCTAAAAAGCCAATTCTTACACCGTTTATTTCTTTTATCTTCACACTGCACTCGTCAACTTTTCTATCGGCGCAACCGGCGTAGTCAAACCCCAGCTCACCTAAATTTTTTTGCGTTTCCGTAAAGCCGGCTTGTCCTTGGTCTAAAATGTGATTATTAGCCAGGCTGAAAAAACTAAATCCATAATTTTTTAATTGCGCGACATCTTTTGGGTCAAACGCGAAATCAATACTTATTTCCGGCGGATAATGCTGGCCGCCGACTGTCACCGCGCCTTCCAAATTGGCGCCGATAACATCAATTCCTTGGAAAAACCGTTTCTCTCCGCCGGCTAAATTTTTTAATAAATAATCAACTCTCCCGTTTTTATTCATTATTTCTTTTACATGCCGGTCAAGCATAATATCGCCGAAGAATAAAAAATTAATTAAACTGTTATTTTCTTTCTCGCCTTTGGTAAAATAATAAAAATTATGACTGGTGGTAGGTTCATCCGGTTTATTAATCAACTTGCCGGAATTAGTGGCAAAAATTAATTTTGAGTTTTGCGCCTTCACTAACTCCAGATATTTTAATAAAACGTAAATTGAAGCCGGCGAATCAACTTCCAAATTATTAACTTGGTTAAAAGAAAAATTTTCTATCACGTTTCTGCTTTTCTCATCATGCCAATCCGCTACCGCCACCGGCTGGTAATGGGAGAAATCAACGCTGGCTAAAATTAAAGTTTTATCTGCGTCAATATTATTTTTTATCACCTGCGCCAACTGTTCGCTTTCTTTAGTAGTTGTTTCCGGTCGCACAATAATTGGCGCGAAACGGGCATTAGGAAAATTTTTTTTGATAAAACCAACTAGACCGGAAATAGAATGTTCATTGATAAAAGGATTTTCTTCTATGCTGGCACTTCCGGAATCATTTAAATTTCTTGTTAAATCTAAATCCGGCATTAATTCGCCATAGGGAGTCGCCCATTTCGCTTGTGAAGTAATAATATCGCTTTTACCTGATAAAAAATGATTTGGCCCGATTAAAATAATTGTTTCATAATCGTTGTTTTCAATGCCGGTAAAAAAAGCGGCAATTTTATCTTCAACCATTAAATGATGAGGCAATATTCCGCCGTATATTTTTTCATCAGCAACAGTAATTTGTCCTTCGGCTTGTTTATACGCCTCCTCGTAAAAATCAAGTCCGGAAAAATACGAATAATGAGTTGTTAAATTTTTTTCATCAATATAATTTTTTCGCGCCTGCTTAGATAAAACAAAAATTAGCCCTGTTTGTGCTATGACTAACAGGACTAATAAGGATATCAGATATTTATCATTTATTTTTGCCATAATCATTCGCGTATATTCGTATCAAATTCGTGGTTATTCGTGTCCTACTTGTGCATTGCTCCGCCCCATTCAGTCACAACAAAACCCTTTCGTTTTGGGGTAATAATCTTTTGTGCTTCAACTTCCCGGTGCTCATCCAAACCCTCATAATCCATAAATACTCTGATTACCGTGTCCGGTTTTGGCGATACGGCTAACGGTGCCAATTTATCAAATTCGGCTTGTGGTACAAAAGTGATAAAATAGTAATTTTTTTCCTGCATACGCGGCAACCAAAATTCAATGAATTCATCCGCTTCTTTTTTAATCAGGCCTAATTTAATTAATTTTTCGTTTAAAAATTCTTCAACTTCATCTTTAGAAACAACAAAACCTTCTTGCGGCCGCTCATAATTTAATCCGTAACCTTCCCAGAATAAATACGGATACATTTTATTATCATCATAATTATAAATTTCTCCATTCGGCTTAGCTTTTACTTGCCAGCCGTTATTATATACTGGTTCTGTTATTTTAAACCCGCCGGTCGGATTAACCCAAACAAATATATCGCTTTCTTTTTCGGGATAAAGATAAATTACTGGCTTACCGCATTCAACGCCCGATTGATATGCTGAATTTGTAAATGCTATATAATCTCCGAATGGGTCTTGCCAAAAAAACAAGGGGTGATTATTTAAGAATTTTTCATATGTTTCTTTATCAGCTCTGTATTGGCCATATTCATTGTAAATACCTTTTAAAATTTCAGAAGCTTTTTTATCGTTCACATTAGCAAACTCATAAACTACGCCGCCATTGCTCGTCTTTCCGGCTACTTTTATTTGTAATTCATCTTTGATATATAATGCATAACTATAACAATCCGCATATCCACATTGTCCTGGGGTTTGAAAAAAATAATCATTTTTGTTCTTTCCTCCATTATTCCACGTAATATTGTTCAAGTTTGGTGAACCACCTTTAAGTTCCGACCCGTCCTCTTTTTTTTCTAAAAATGATATATCAAAATGATATTGTCTTCCCGTTCCGTCCTTTGCTCTAACAATATAACAATTTGTTTCATCTTTATACACATACTTTCCATCTTCATATTGAAATAATTTCTTTAAATTAGAACTATCAGTAACAAAAATCTTAGTCTCTTCAGATGATTTAATTAACAATATATTTGAATTTGGAATTTTTATTGACTCGGGCAAATCAAAATTTGCTATGGTTAAATTATCATTAATTATAAATTTTTGTATATACAATCCCCAGTCAATAGCTGTCATACCCTCTGGGTCGTTATAAATATCATCGGAATACTTTTTTAAAACAATGATGTTGCCGCCATCTTTAATCCCTCTAATTATATTATAACCAAATGGGACGCTGTAATTCATAACAAAAAAATTCTTACCATCATATTTTCCACCATTAACTCTTCCAACTTTATAATAATTTACTTCGTTTAAATGTTTTAATTGCTGTTCAGTTAAATTATGATCATTATAATATTCTCCTAAAACATCTTTGTAAGAGCTTATTTTAATAGGTTCTGTTACCCAATCAACATTAACCTCGCCGGTTGTATCATCTTTTGTTAATTCAATTTTTTGTTCCGCAGTATTTACGACCGAACTATCTGCGCTATCTACGTTAGGGTTTGTATTATTATTTTCCGCTTGTTGTGCCGTATTAGATGCTACATTATTTATTTCTGCCAGCTTTTCTGTTTTCTTATTTTTATACAAAAGATAGCCGGTATAAATATTTGAACCTATCAAAACCATAATCAAAACGCCAATTATGGCGCTAAAGATTGAAAGTGTAAAACCCTTTTGGTTAAATAATTTTTTCATAAAATTTTATTTTAATTCCTAATTCCTCATTCTAATTTTTACCTCATACATAATCTGCTCTATCTTTCTTAAATTTTGTTTCGCTTGGTCGTACTTAGTCCGCAGATAGCCGGTAATATCAAATTCAACCAGCTCGGCTAAAACGTCCGTAATGATATTTTTAATTTTTTCCACTTCCTTAAAATTGCCCTTGGCCGCCTCGTTAGTCGCGAGGCGCACCAATTCGCCGGTAGTGTCGGAGATACCTCCCAGATAAGCGTCCACACTTAAAGTAATACCCGTAATTTTATCAACTTTTTCTCCGTTGATTATATTAAAAAACATTTTTGCTTCCACATATTCCTCCACGCCGGCGTTATAGGCGCCTTCTTTTATCAGCCGATTATAGCCGAATTTTTTCTCCATTGCTTTCAGGGTATTTTCTATTTCATTTAAAGAGTTCCCGGCGATCTTAACATCCCCGCGGTGCAGGGAAAAAATAACGCGCTTGGAGTCGTGCAAAATAATATTGGCGCGGCTGATAATCTGCCGGCGCTCGCCCGTGTTCTGGTCGTAATCTCTTTTTAACTTTTGGAAAAATTTCCTATTAAGCATATATTTCCACGAACCTACAAACAGCCTACAAATTTATAAACTAAACTTTTTATAATTAAGGTCATTAAGAACTCTTAGATACTTTACGCCATGAGGAGTAAAATTGGCAAGTATAGCCAGCTCTAAACCGGTAATTTTTAAATAGGCTTTTACTTGTTCAATATTTCTTCTAGGAAAATAACTTCCTCTCTTAAGCTCTAAAATAATCTTGTTGTCAATCAAAAAATCTAAATAGTATCTGCCAATTTTTATCCCTTGTACGGAGATGTCGTATGGCATTTGCCTTTTATACTGTATGTCTTCTTTTTTTAGATGAACCTCTACTGCCCTTTCGTAATACTTTTCTTGATATCCATAACCTAATTCACTATTAACCGCGAACAAAATGCCCATAACTCTATAACTCAATGCTTTATGAATAACATTTTTGTATGTTGTGCTTCCTCCCATGATGTTTGTAGATTTGTAGGCTGTTTGTGGGTTCGGGGTAGCTACTCCGCTACTCTTAACACTTCATCCACGCTCGTAATGCCCGCCATTGCCTTAATGATGCCGTCCTGTGCCATGGTCGCCATGCCGTTTTGAACAGCCAAGGCGCGAATGTCAAACTCACTGACCTTGCCGGCCTGAATGAATTTTTCAATTTCGGCGTTCATCGCCATCACTTCGTAAATGCCGATACGACCCTTGTAGCCCAAACCCTGACAGGTTTCACAACCGTCACTTTTGTAAAAAGTCGCCTTCGTCCAGTCGCGGCCGTGCAGTTCTGCGGCCGGCACATTTTGCATAATTTCGGCTACGCGGGAGCGTTCATCTTCGCTCAATTGATGCTCACGCTTGCAAGATTCACAGATGCGGCGCACCAGACGCTGGCCAACCATGGCATTGATGGAAGGCGCGAGCAAAAACGGCTTCACGCCCATGGAGAGCAAGCGCGGAATCGTGCCGGAAGCGTCGTTCGTGTGGATGGTGGAGAGCACCAAATGCCCGGTCAATGCCGCCTGAATCGCGATTTCGGCCGTTTCCAAATCACGAATTTCACCCACCATAATGACATCCGGGTCCTGACGGACAATGGAACGCAAGCCTTTAGCAAAGGTGTATTTCTCGGAAACCTGGCTCTGGTTAATGCCGGGAACCTGATATTCAATCGGGTCTTCAATGGTGATAATTTTTGTCTCCGGCGTATTTAATTTTTGCAAAACCGAATACAGCGTGGTCGTTTTGCCCGAGCCGGTCGGACCGGTCGTGATAATCATGCCGTTAGGCCGCTCCACCTCGCGCTTGAGCTTGTGGTAGGCCTCGCCCCACAGCCCCAAATCCCGAAACGAGAGTGCCTGCTTGCGCGAGTCAAGCAAGCGCATCACGACGCTTTCGCCATAGGCCGTGGGCAGAAACGAAGCGCGGATGTCAATAGCGCCCTGTTCCATGAGAATAGAGAGCCGCCCGTCCTGAGGCTTGTCCGCGACGTTGATTTTTACCCTGGCTAAAAGTTTCAGACGCGAAATCACCTTGCCCCAAATTTTCTTATCCAGTGAGGCGGCATCGTGCAGGATGCCGTCAACGCGAAAGCGTATCTTGATGTCAGCTTCTTCGCCTTCAATGTGAATGTCTGAGGCGCGTGATTTTACGGCCGCGGCCAGCATCATGGTCACGACTTGGGTAACGTCGGCGTGCGTGATTTCTTTTTGCAAATCCTTGAAACTGCTGAAATTTTCACTATATTTATTGAGTTCATCGGCCGTAACTGCAACGCCGCGGCTGATTTGTTTCACTTTGGGCAAATGTTCGTAAAGTTTAAAAACGGCGGCAAAGCTGGTCTCGGATATTAAATACACTTCCCCCGGACAGTGCAACACGGCGCGCAACTGTTCCGCTAATGCCACAACCTCGTCGGTGAGCGCAAGCGCGCCGACGCGAAACTGCTCGCCGTCGTAAAAAAAACAAACCGCGCCGAGTCTTTCGCTCTCTGCTTGCGGTATTTTAGAAAGCGCTTCCGGGCTGACCGGGAATCCGCTTAAATTGATGTAGAGCGCGCCCTGCTGCTGGGCCGCGGCGCTCACCTGCTTTTCAATTTCTTTTTTTTTAATCTCCGTTTGCTTTTCTGCAAACTTTTCCGGCGCGGTTGCCTCGTCAGTCCCGATTGATTCCTCCTGCAAATCCTTAATTGATTGAAAATTACTGGTCATAATACAACCTTACTTCTTTTGAGCAAAACGCAACCAGCGGCCGAGATAGCTCGACGACTTCGTTTTACTGATGGTTAAAAACAAAATCGTCCAGAGAGCGTCGCTAAATGATGAGAGCAACGCGCCAATGAGCGCTACGCTCACAAACAGCGCCGCGGTGCCGGAAACCAACACAAACGTCAAGCCGGCCACGAATGTAAATTTATAAAAAACAAACAGCAGGAGCGCGAAGGGAATCACTGCTGCGGCGAGGAGCATGAGCGCGGCAAAACCCAGCGCCACGTTCAGACAAAAAATCACCAACCCGACTTCGATGCTGACGGGCAGGTTGTTTTTGAGGAGCGCAAAACCATCAGTGAACGCGTCAATGAAACGCCGGCCGCTGATAATGCTGGCGGAGAGCGCGTAGCGTATTATGAGCATGAAACCGAATGTGGCAATAACGGCGATGATAAAAACCACCACCGCGGCAACGCGCAGAACAAAATTTGGTGAGTAAATAATCGCGTTCGCGGTGGTCAGCGCGGCCAGCGCCAGCATGACTACAATAAAAATCTTTTCAATGACGCGGAAAAAAAACACCGGCCAAAAGCAGCTGATGCCGCCGCCCAGCGCTTTTTTAAAATCCATTTTCCCATTCCTCCTGATAGCGGCAACCCCTGAAATGAGCGCGCCCTGCGACACGACGGCGAGCCAGAAAACAAACGCGCCCAAAACCAACACGACCAGCAGGGCTACGATACGCAAAAATAAGCCGAGCGGGTCGGTGTGAGCCAGCGCGGCAATGTTGTACAGGATGCTGAAATCAAAAATGCCTGTAGCGCGCAAACGCTGCCAGTCCGCCGCAAAGCCGGAACTGTCATTGCTGTAGAGCTTTTGAAAAACGCCGCCGCTCGTGAGAAACGCGCTGAAAAATCCAAAAAACCACAAATATTTATTGCGCCAAACGATGTGCGCCGCTGATACGATTAAATCTTTATAGTTGAACATAGTTGCCTCCTTCTTAATTTTAGATTTAAGATTTTAGATTTTAGATTTAAGATTTTAGATTTCTGATTTTATTATACAATAAGAGTGATAAGAAAGCAAAAAACCCGAGGCAGTTGTTCCACGGGTTTTTCTTTGTATAAAATTTACTTCCCGGCGTCTTTTTCCTCTTCACCAGCATCAACTTCATTCATCATCTCTTCAAATTCTTCTTTTTCAATGGTTTCCTTTTCCAAAAGCACGGCGACAATTTTTTCTAGCGCCGGTTTATGTTGAGAAATGATGTCGCGCGCGCGCGCGACCGCACCGTTGACGTAGGCCATGATTTCCTCGTCAATTTTTTCCGCCCACTTCTCCGAATAATCCCGCTGCTCGCGAATTTCCCGGCCCAAAAAAACGAGCTCGTCTTTGCTGCCGAAAGTGCGCGGGCCTAAGTGCTCACTCATACCGTAGGTGGTTACCATGTCGTGCGCCAATTCCGTTGCCTTGCTCAAATCGCTCGTGGCGCCGGTCGTAACGTCGCCGAATATCTCCTGCTCGCTGACGTAGCCGCCCAGCATCACGGCCATGTCTTCAATGAATTCGGTTTTGGAATGCATGCGTTTGTCCTCTGTCGGCACTTTCAGCATGTAGCCGCCGGCCATACCGCGCGAGATAATGGAAATTTTTTGCACCGGGTCCACGTGCGGCAAAACGTGCGCCACGAGCGCATGACCGGCCTCGTGGTAAGCGGTTATCTTTTGTTCCGTTTCCGAGATGATGCGGCTCTTGCGCTCCGGCCCCAGCATTACCTTTTCAATGCTCTCAAACAAGTGCCGCATATCAATGAGTTTTTTGTTCTCGCGCGCGGCAAAAATTGCCGCTTCGTTGAGCAGGTTTGCCAAATCAGCGCCGGAAAAGCCGGGCGTGCGCTCGGCAATGCGGCGCAAGCTCACCTCTTTTGCTAAGGGCTTATGCGTCGCGTGTACCTTCAAAATGGCAATTCTGTCCTGCAAATCCGGATTGTCCAAAACCACCCGGCGGTCAAAACGCCCGGGACGCAGAAGCGCCGGATCCAGCACATCCGGACGATTGGTGGCGGCAATGACGATGACGTTCGTGGTCGGCTCAAAGCCGTCCATTTCAACCAAAATCTGATTGAGCGTCTGCTCGCGCTCGTCGTGTGAGCCGCCCAGACCCGCGCCGCGCTGGCGGCCGACCGCGTCAATTTCGTCAATGAAGACGATACAGGGAGAATTCTTTTTGGCGCGCTTGAACAGATCGCGCACGCGCGAAGCGCCCACGCCGACAAACATCTCTACGAATTCCGAACCGGAAATATGAAAAAACGGCACGTCGGCTTCGCCGGCGACGGCTTTAGCTAAAAGCGTTTTGCCCGTGCCCGGCCCGCCGACGAGGAGCACGCCTTTAGGAATGCGCGCGCCCAGTTCCAGAAACTTTTTGGGGCTGGTCAGAAACTCAACCACCTCGGCGAGCTCTTCTTTGGCCTCTTTGACACCGGCCACGTCTTTGAACGTGATGCGCTTTTTCTTGTCCTGGTTTTGATTGTTAAATTCACGCGCCTGCGACTGGCCAAACATCATGGCCCGACCGTTCGCTCCCTGTATCTGGCGCATCATGAAATAAATAAACACGCCAATTAAAAGCAGCGGAAGCAAAAACGGCAGCAGCGTTGCCAGCCAAAATGACAGGCCGCTCTCATCTTTGACTTCGATGCGCAGAGGCGCGAGTTTTTCCGGCGTCACGCCAAAATTGCTCAAGAGCGAAGAAAGCGATTCTCCGGTTTCTTTTTTTACTGTGAGCATGCTCGCGTCCTTAAGCTCAACATTCAGGATGTCGCCCTGCACCACAATGCTTGCAACTTCGCCGCCATTGATTTTTTCAACCAATTGCCCGATATCAGCCGGCGCCGTGTTGCCGCGCTCGTCCGCCGCACTATAAAAGAGCGCGCTGATGACAATAAAGATGAAAAAAAAGATAAAAAAATTTTTGATGATGCTTTTCATAAACTCCTACGAATTACGAATAAGTACGAATGTGCGAATACTTTTAAATCATTAACATCATAGAATAACTTCGGTAAAAAAGCAACCGTCCGGCCATGGAGACCGAACGGCATGCTCTTGTGAAATTTAAAAAATTTATGCTTTCAGTTCAGCGGATTTTGCCGAAGACTTTTTGCTTTTTTCTTTCACCTTTTCACTTTTTTCTTTTTTTTCTTTTGCTTTCTCTGCTTTCGGCTCTGCCGGCTTTTCGTCTGTACTCACTGCGTCAGCCGACTGCTCTTCCGCCTTTGCCACGGCGGCTTTTTCAGCTTTGCCGCTGGCTTCGCGCCCCGGCGCCATGCCCAAACCCATACGATGCTCCCGCGGCTCCATGGAAATAATGTAAAAATCATAGGCTTTGCCTATACTAAACAAATCTTCCAATTTTTGGCCGGCCTTTAAGTTGAGGTTGGAAACGTGCGCGAGCGCGTGAATGTCGTCATCAAGTTTCACGAACAAGCCGAACGGATTGATTTTTAAAATTTCGCCGCTGACTTTGTCGTTGAGGTGATAGTGCTCGGCCACTTCCGTCCAGGGGTCTTTGAGCAGTTTTTTGGCCGAGAGGAAAATTTTGGCGCCGTCAATGTTGATGATTTCAGCTTTGAGAATGTCGCCCACCTTGTAGTGGTCGGCCGGATTTTCAATGCGCTGCCAGGCCAGCTCGGAAATATGGATGAGGCCCTCAAGTCCCTCGCCGAAGCTGATGAAGACGCCAAAACTCGTCACCGCCGTGATCGTGCCGACAACGACTGTTCCCGGCTTATACTGGCTGATGACGTCCCGCTGTTTTTCGCTCCAGGCCATTTTTTCGGAGACGATGAATTTTTCTTCCTTTTCATTCAAATCCATGACCTTCGCCTCCATGTCAGTACCAACGAAACTTTTAAGTTTTTCCAAAATCTTACTCTTGTCGCCGCCGCTGACGCGCGGATAGTTATCCGGCGACAGCTGAGACACGGGCAAAAAACCGACGATTTGACCATAGATGACAACCAAGCCGCCTTTGTTGGCTTCCTTGATTTTGACGGCAATAATTTTTTTATTTTCCAGCGCGTCGGAAAGCGCGGCCCAGGCCTTTTGGTGGCCGGCGTAGCTAAAGGAGAGTTCAAGCTCGCCGCTTTCGTTTTCGGTATCGATGACTGTCGCCTCAATGGTGTCGCCGGTTTTTAAATTGGCGTACTCGGGCGCCTCGCGATAGAGTTCGCGGCCGCGCACGATGCCGACCATGATGCCGCCGATGTCAAGCTTAACCTCGGCGTTGGAAGCCGAGAGCACGGTGCCGGTCACGATGTCTCCCACCTTGGGCGGCGTGAAGCTGTCTTGTTCCAAAAGCGCTTGAAACTCATCGTTTGTTTGAGTGTTTTTTTCTGGCATAAAAATAAAAAAATACGTTTAACCCTGTTTACCCAAAAATTGCTTTGGGGAACGAGCTCCTCGCGGCGCCGCGAACCGAGAGGACTATATAAAAGCGGCAAAATTGTTATAACGAAACTATACCACAAGAGCCGTAAAAGTCAAATTTAGCTATTTTAACAAATCATCAAGTTCGCACGAAAGCAAAGCTGATTTATTAAGCACTGTCTGTTCTTTCTGATTCAAATTGTCGGCCGTCATGCGGATAACTTTGGTGACAATGCTGTCGCCGAGCATTATGTGATTTGTTTTTTTGAAATAATTTTCAGTTTTCTGATAAAAAAGAGTGGCATACCGCAGTAATTTTTCATGAGCAGCTAATTTTGTACTCCAGCCATAGTCGGAAATTTCGCTTTTTTCCCTGACTTCTTTGTCTATTTTAATCTGCAAATCTATATCTTTAAATATAATCCAATGGTCGCTGATAATATAGATAATTCTTATCGCTTTGCCATCTTCTGTCTTATACCAAAAAATGAAAGAAAAATTATCTGAACTAAAATCCTGATGTGTTGTTACGCGCTCAAACTCTGTGACAGTATGGATTTTATATTCATCCAAAAGCCGCAAATAACTTTCCCGCCAATTTTTAAGCCAATTTTCAATATAAGTCCTGTCCACGAACAAAGGCGATAAGTCCTGCTTAAGATTTTCGTCGCTCACTTTATTCATCTGTAATGTGAGCTTATCAAAAAGCGCGCGCAAGTCTTTTACATCAATACTTTTAGCTATCATATAATCAAAATCCGGTACGACTTTTCTACCCATATACCAAATCAGATCATAAATGTCGCGTCCTTTTTCCTCATACAGTGCGTCTCCCACGCCACGGGTGCCGCGCAGAAAAATAGCGGCTAATTTACTCGCCATCAGCGCGCCCATGTTGTAGGTCAGAATGACAAAAGAAAGCTGGCTGCTGTTTATCGGCCGGCGTTCAGTTACGGTGTTTGGGGCAATAAAATGGTTAAGGTCAATTTTTACGTGCACCTGATTTGACGGATGGCCGAGACTTAACTCCGTACCGACGTGAAATTTTAAAAGCAAGCCTCTACCGGTGGTAATTTTTACTGTCAGAAAATCAGCGCCGGCGCCGTAGATATTTACAAAATAATCCGCAACCTCTTCTTTGAACTCTTCCAAAAAAAATTTTGTTACTGTCTGGGAAATTTCAAAATCCAAATCAACCGACATCCGGTCAAGCCCGTGAATGATGCGCAAAGCGGAACCGCCGTACATAATCCATTGGCTGTATTCCGGATGATGGTAAATAAAGTTGAGAACGTAAAACTGTAATAGCTCTTTCGTTTTATTCTGTTTTACATCAGAGCGGACTCCCATGTATCCAGATAACTCATCAGCTAGTCTACTTTTTAAATTTTTTAATATCTGTTCGCTCATACAAATTTTTTAATACTTTCATAAAATTTTTTCTGTTCCGTCGCATCCATTTCATCAATATCTACTCGCAATTCTTCTATGAGCGTTTTAAGATTTTCTATCTTAACGCCGCGGAACTGGCGCGTCCTGAAATATAACAAATCAAACAATGCTTTGGACGGTGAAGCGATATAAAAATCAAACCTGCCCTTAACCAAAAAAAAATCCGAGAATAAATCTTTTTTCATTGACTGATACGCGAAAATACCTGCTTTCGTCTGATAGCTTCTGGTAACTTTGGGGGTAACTGAAGTGATGGAATGAATCGCTTCGGTAGCGAGGTTATAATACTGGAGAGCGGTCCAAGAACTCACATATGAGGGGGTACGAATAACGTTCGCGAGATAAAACGAGTATGAAATATCCGCTCTATTTTTTTCAAAAAAATCCACAGACACGTACAATCCTTTTTTAAGCGGCAGGATTTCTTTGTATTTCAAAAATCGGCTGATGTAGGTGTCAATCGTCGTGTCTCTAAGCCCCAACTGTTTACCGAGCTGATAAACAGTGCTTTTATTAAAATGGGGTAATGATTTTAGCTGTTCTAAAAGGTTTTTTTTGCTTTTCATATCTTTGACATTAGTGTACCATTTGTGAAATATACTGTCAATAGCAACGAAATGCAAAAATGTGCTCAAAAAATATTTGACAGGATGGAGGGCGAGCCAATAATATAAATACTTTTATTTTTCTTGAATAATTGTATTAAAGTTTTCGTGCCAGCGCAAGTAGAGCCTATAATATTATTAGCTATTATAAAAGCAACGGCGATATTATTGCTTTTTAAATTTTGTAATAATAACTTTTTTGCATCTGAAAAATTGTCACTATTACTTTTAGTCAAATGCAGATGGCTGTCAACTCTTATCATTTCTTTCTCAACAAAATTATATTATCCGCGCTGGCTTTTTTTAATTTTTTAGCTGACCAGCGCTCAAAAAATCCTAAAAATTCAAAATCATCCGTAAATTCAACGACTGTTTTAAACTCTTGAGGAAATATTAACTTCAAATCGTCTTTATCTTCCAATAGTATTTTTTTGCCCGAGTCGTTGATTTCCAATTTAATTATTTGTTCAATGGTTTGATTTAGTTCGTCAACTGGTTTCAACTGATAAGTCGCGTTGATTTTTATCCTATCTTTTGTCATGCTCCACTTTTGCTGTTTCCAAAAATTTGGGCTTGCCCAAGTCATAGCGAGATTTTCGATTAAATATAAACCGCCGGAATTCAGACAGCTGGCGACAGATTTAAGATGGCTGATGAATTCATTATTATTTTTAATATAAGCGATTGATCCCATCAAGATGTAGGCAAAATCAGTTTTTTCTGGCAAAGAAAAGTTATGCATCCCGGCTTTTGTGATTTCTACTTTAATATTCTCTTTCGCCGCTTTCATTTGCAGATATTTTAACATCTCTTTGCTCAAATCAATTCCAAATGATTTATATCCCCGCCGCGCAAATTCCCTTAATTGCAAAGCCGGCCCGCAAGCAATATCCAAAACTGACATTACTTTAATACGACTGTGTATTTTTATAAATTTTTCAAATAAATTTATTTGTTTTCTTATATTAACAAAATTAAAAGCAAGTTCATAATATTCAGCTTGTTGGTAAATTTTTGATCTCATAATTATCGCGATTAATGTATTAATTTTGCTTTCAATATAATCTAATTTAAGCAATTTGTCCATTACTTAAATATCTATGAAAGGCGATTTAACACCAATCTTGAACCAATCTTGACACATTGACAAAAGGCGGCTACACTGGTAGCATTGTGACAGACTAAATTTTAATAACCTACCACCAAAGCCATGTTAATGATAAGACTCGCTCGCATCGGCAAAAAAAAGCAGCCGACGTATCGCCTCGTCGTATCGGAAAAAACCCGCGATATGTACGGCCGGGCGCTGGAAATTATCGGTCATTACAACCCGCGAACCAAAGAACTTGAGCTAAAAAAAGATAGAATTTCCCATTGGTTTGCGCGCGGCGCCAAAGCTTCCAAAACCCTCCATAACCTTTTTATCAGCAAAGGCATTCACGAAGGCAAAAAAGTGCCAGTAACCCACATCAGCAAAAAAAATCAGGCTAAACAGACGGAAAAAGAAAAAAAATCCGCCGAAAGCAAACCAGCCGCTCCGGCACAGCCTGAAGCGGAAAAGCCGGCGGAAATTTAAAAATTTTAATTAACTAATTTGTAACTGTACCCTTTTGCACATCCTTTGCAGAGGTTTCACTGCAAAAGAGTATGGGAGAAAAAGCGCTATGGAAATACAGGATAAAGATTTCTTGGAGTACCTCGTGAAGGCTATCGTTGGCCATCCGGAAAGCGTCTCTGTAGAAAGAACTGTTGACGAACGCGGCGTTCTGTTGACCCTCAACATTCACCCCGAGGATATGGGGTACGTCATCGGCAAGCACGGTCAGACTGCCAAGTCCATCCGCACTTTGCTAAAAATTGTCGGCGCCAAAAACAACGCGCGGGTGAACCTCAAAATCAACGAACCGGAAGGTTCAACCCACGTCCGCCGGCCGATGCGCGACGATTACCCGCGCCGTGAAATGTCTCACGATGACATTTCAACTGAAGCGGTTGATGACCTCAAAATCTAACTATTCAAATTTCTAAAAAAAGAAACCAAAAAGCCACACGTAGTGGTTTTTTTGGTATAATGTTATGACGTTCCACATCATCACCATCTTCCCCGGCATTTTCACCTCATATTTTAATGAGAGTATTTTAAAGCGCGCCCAACAGAAAAAAATTTTAAAAATAAACGTGCATAATTTGCGCGACTGGAGCGCTGACAAACATCACCGTGTTGACGACCGGCCCTACGGCGGCGGCGCGGGAATGCTCCTGATGGCTGAACCAATCATGCGCGCCGTCAAAACCATCAGGTCAAAGGTTAAAGATAAAAAATTAAAAGTAGTACTCTTGTCAGCTAAAGGAAAAAAATGGACGCAAACGATGGCTAAACGCTATGCAAAATCAGAGAACGTCATACTTATCTGCGGCCGCTACGAAGGCGTTGACGAGCGGGTGAAAAAAGTGGTGGATGAGGAAATTTCCATCGGCGACTACGTCCTCACCGGCGGCGAAATCGGCGCCATGGCTATCGTTGATTCAGTTGCGCGGCTTTTGCCCGGAGTCCTGGGCAATGAAGACTCGGCTGTTTTTGAATCCCACGCTCAACCGGGCGTATTGGAGCACCCGCACTATACCCGGCCGGAAGTTTTGGAGATAGCGGGAAAAAATTACCGCGTGCCAAAGGTATTGCTTTCGGGCAACCATGAAAAAATTGAAAAGTGGCGGAAACTGAAGAGTAAAAAAGTTTAACGCGAACTATGCGCATATTAGGAATTGAATCAAGCTGCGACGAAACAGCCGCCGCTTTCATTGAGGCAAAAAATAGCCGTATCCGCGTACTGTCCAGCGTTGTGTTTTCGCAAATTGACATCCATAAAAAATACGGCGGGGTCGTGCCCGAAGTCGCCGCGCGCAACCACATCCTCAAAATCATTCCGGTCATAGAGAAAGCCCTAAAAACCTCACTCCCGTCCCCTCTCCTTAGTAAGGAGAGGGGAGACGAGCGAAGCCCGCTTCGCCTGCGAAGCGAGGCGAGCGAGTGGGGTGAGGTAAATGCCATTGCCGTTACCGCCGGTCCCGGTCTTATCTCCTCCCTTCTCATCGGCATTGAAACGGCCAAAACGCTCGCCTACGCTTGGCGCAAACCTATTATCGGCGTCAACCATTTGGCCGGTCATATTTATAGCGCGTGGCTCGCCTCGCCGAACGTGCCCAAATTTCCCGCGCTCGCCCTCATTGTTTCCGGCGGCCACACCGAATTGGTTTTAATCAAAGACCACTATAAATTTAAAATAATCGGCCAAACGCGCGATGATGCCGCCGGCGAAGCTTTTGACAAGGCGGCTAAAATTATGGAATTAGGATATCCGGGCGGACCCGTAGTAGCCAAAATGGCGGCGCGATTTCAAACAAAAAATAAAAAATCACAACTTAACATAGAGTTCCCGCGTCCGATGCTCAATGACAATAAGTTTGATTTTAGTTTCTCCGGCTTAAAAACTTCTCTTTTGTATAAAATTCAAAAAGACAAATCATGGCGCACCAAAATTCCCGAGTACTGCGCCGCCTTCCAGCAAGCAATCATTGACGTCTTGGTTGCCAAAACCATCAAAGCTGCACAAAAATACCAAGTCAAATCAGTTATTCTTGCCGGCGGCGTAGCGGCTAATATTGAATTGCGCCGGCAGCTTGGTGAAAAAATAAAGCACGAGTTGCCGCGCGTGAGCTATCACACTCCTCATTTAAAATATACCACCGATAATGCGGCCATGATTGCCGCGGCCGGATACTTTCTTGCCCGCCGAAGCCATAGCGAAGGCGGGTTAGCTAAAGAAAAAAAATTTACCCCTTGGCAGAAGTTACGGGTTGACTGCAATCTGAAATTGTAAAAAAGTTGACAAAACATAAGTAACGTGCTATTTTACTCATTACAATATCGCTCTTTTCATACGCCTCAAACTTCCCAAATGTGCCTATTTTCCGGCTTATTTGGGAATGTTGAGGTAAAAAAATATTTTTCGGAGGATAGAATCATGAATAAATCTACCATGGGTTCTTTTTTGATTTCAACTATTATTTGTATTATTATTTTGTCTCTTGGTTGTGTTTTAATCGGCTGTGCAACATTTGACCCAGGTGTCTACGGGCGGCAACGCCAAACCGAAATGGCTCGGCATGCAGCGCGAACCAGCATGTATCAGGCCGAAGGCCTCCGAGCTCAGGAGCGCATTGCCGATAGCAATGCGTATATTTGGCAACGCAATGCGGAGCAAGCTTACCTTAATCGCATTGCGGCCGTGGCTGGACATGAAGTCACTAACGTGACAAATGTCCATGTTCTGCAGGAAAAATTAAATAACCTGCGGGACGGGTGGCCCGACGAAGGTTACGGCCAAACTGGCCAACGACGACGTCTGGTTCGTTTGTATGTAACAAACGAATCAAAAAATTACGTCGTCCGGTTCGCCGAACCGCCTTTTGATAAAATCGGCGAGTTAGGTCCAGGGGAAACGAGTGATTTCCCCGTTACAGTACAAGAAGGCTCCCTAACCCTCCGTTATTTTGAAACGGAGTTAGGGAGAGACAGTTCTTATGGAGGTAGGGAACGCAACATCCCTGTCTTCATTCAAGAAGGGAGGACAAAACCGATTACAATTAAAAATCGGTGATGCTTCTCCCACAAAAAACAAACGGTGTCTGGTTGAACTTACAGGCACCGTTTTTACTTTTTTAAAAATTATCATGTCTATCCAGCAGTGGTACCATCGGCTCCTCCAACCTCCAACAAATTACTCAACACAAAATACACAATCGCGTACGCCGCCACAATCACAATCACGCCAATCACCGCCTGGCGGATTAACTCTTTGGCTTTGGTAACTTGCTCGTCATTGCCCTGCGCCGTCATCCAGAGGTAACCGCCGTAAAAAACTTCAATCAAAAATATCATACCCACCAAGGCCAGCACCGCGTTAATAACAATAGCCACCACATTGCCCACGCTGTTTTGCGGACCGGTCTCGTAGCCGGCGCTTTGACCCAAGATATCAAATAACTGTCTGGTCGCTCCAGCGCCGCCGTTTCCTCCTCCAATTGGCAACATACCGTCATTTTCTGTCGGTTCACCAACCGCAAACACAAGATAAGGCACGAGCGCCATGCTTAATAAGAGCACTAAGACAAGTACGTGGCGCCAACGTAACTTTTTATAAATCTTCAACATACTCCTACGAATTACGAATGGGTACGAATGGACGAATAAACCGTTAGTGAATGTTTAAAATTCTGATGTACTTGACGTTGCGGTTAGTAAAATTTGCCAAAATACCCAATTGTAAATTTGTTACTTTTAAATAATTTTCAACCTGTTTAATGTTATTTTTCACAAAGTAATTGCCCCGTTTTATCTCCAACACTACCCTATCTTCAATAACAAAATCCATAAAATACATACCTATTGCTTTTCCCCGGAATCGTACGCGGTACGGCACCTGCTCAACGTAGCGTATGGCCTGCGTTGCTAAACAACGAGCCGTAGCTTTTTGGTATATTTTTTCTTGGTAGCCGCCGCCTAACTCGTTATATACTTCAAACAAACAGCCAATAATTTCGTAACTCAATTCAGGGAAAAGAATGTTTTTGCGCACCGCACTTTCATCATACATAAAAGATATATTCGCAACATTCGTACCCATTCGTAATTCGTAGGAATGCTAGAAGCCCTGCAAATTTGAGTTAAACCCGCCCGAGCTCAGCGCGGCCAAAACAAAGTAGACAATCGCGTAGGCGCCAACGAATAAAATCATGCCAATCGTTGCGTTGCGTATAATGGTCTTGGCTTTGACAACCTGGTCATCGTTGCCGTGCGCCATCATCCACAAACTGCCGGCATACACTACCAACCCCAAATAAATCACACCGAGCAGTTGTGCGAAGTAGCTGATAATGAGTCCGACGATTTTGGGAAACTCGGTAATGTTGTTTTTGCTCGTGTCGTATTGAGCGGCTTTTCCCAGCTGTTCTAAATTACCACCCAGAGACTGTATTTCAGTTCCTCCCGCTTGACTCCCGCTATTTGACTGAGCTGACACAGCAAAAGGGCTAAACGCAAACACAAGCAGCGCGAAGCCGGCCAATATGTTTTTTATTTTTTTGCTGTCTATAAAATGCATAAAATTTATGGCTACTTGACGCCAGTGGCGACGCTAAATATGCCGACAATAACCGCGACCAAGATATAGCCGCTGACCAAAATGATGGAGGCGTAAATGGTATTGCGAAAACGCTTTTTTGCCGCCAGCACCTTTTCCGCGTTATCGTGGGCGGTCATGTACTCGTATGTTCCCAAAACGATTTGAATCATCATGTTAATGCCGATAAATCCGGTCCAGCCAATCAGTGCGCCGATGTAGAGCGGCAATTTTGTCTGGGGATCATCAATGCGTTCGTAACCGGAAACGTCTGAAATTTGATTTAAATTCCCGTCAAATGCATCGTTGAACACGTCAGCTTGCGCAATACACGGAATCATCACTAACATTACTGCTGCATACCCGCACATGATTAAATTTGAAATAAAACGCATACACACAAACATTAACGTTGAAAAATCTTTGCGTCTCCCGCGCCGACAAAAAAATCAACCCAGGCAATGGTCAAAAAGTACGCCGCCATGACTATCAGCACTCCGATGAAGCCGCGCTTGATCCAGTTCTTCGCTTTGTTCACCGCCTCCTCGTCGCCACCGGCGCTATTCATGATAAAAAATCCTATCAAAACGATGCACAGCATTACCACCCCCAAAAGCGAGAGCACATAGCGCAAAACCGTACCAATGGTATTTATCAAATCAACCTTTGACGTGTCATAATTCGCTCCCTGCTCGCCGGCAGTATCTTTCAGCCCGCTGAATTCTTCAAACGGCTGCTGGGCATTCGCCATTGGCAAACAAAAAACATTTAAAAAAATAGCTATGCTGCCGACTGCAAGTAACCTCTTTAAAAAAGACATAAACATCATTGCAAGGAATTGATGAGAGCCGTACCGATGTAGCGGGTAATCAAAAAAGCGGCAATCACTATCATGAGCCCGTAGGCCGCGGCGGTAAAAATGTTAATCGCCTGCCCCACTTTTTCTTCGCTGCCGCCGGCCGTCATCCAGATAAACCCGCCGTAAATAATGAGGATTAAAAAAACAACGCCGACGAACGAGAGCACGACGTTGATGACGCGTCCGACGATAGTGGCGACGCTGGCTTTTTCAGACTGTGCCTGAATGGTAGTGCCCTTAAAAGCATCACTAGCGGTTGCCCCCAAACCGTAGTCGCTTTGGGCAAGCGTCATTTGCGGGACAATAAAAAAAAACAGGCTCGCGCCGAACATTGAAACAACAATGATGTAAGAAAAAAAGCGCATACACTTTATAGAAGTAATTTTGGAAATACTTCTCTCGCGTCCCCTCCCCTTACCAAGGGGAGGGGTAGGGGTGGGGTTGATAGTAGTTTTACCCAGTCCCGCACCAAGATTTGGTGAGGAACTGTAAAAAATACTATTTTTATAAAGTTGTGGTCGCACTTACTAACGCGTTGATGACGAAGCGCGCGATGCCGAACGCCGCCAATACAATGACGATACCGATAATGCCGGCGCTCATCAGCTTCTTGGCTTCGTCAACTTTGTCCTGGTTGCCGCCGGCCGTCATCCACTTGAACCCGCCGGCCAAAATGATAACCACAGCAACGATACCCAAGAATCCCAGCAAAATATTCACTACCTGCGCGGCGATTTCCCGCGGGTCGCGTTCGCCCAATTTAATGTTTGACTGAATATTTTGTTCAACGTCCGTGCCGCCCCAATAGTCTGAGGCGCTGGTGTCGTTCGAATTACTATTAGTAGCTTCATCAGCAGCTACCGGTCCGGCCAAAGCCAAACTCACCACCGGCATAATGAAGAGTAATGATAAAAACTGCACTAAAATTTTTTTCATACACACCCCCTCTCTGTTCTGACATAATGTGAAGCAGGTATAAAAACCGGCTCTTTTTTATGTATTAAATAATTAAATATAATTACACAGTCGCACTGGTAAGCGCGTTCACCACAAACCGCGCGATACCAAAGGCGGCAAGCACTATAACCAAGCCGATAACGCCGGCGGTCATAATCTTACGCGCGGTACCGATTTTTTCATCGTTGCCGGCCGCGGTCATCCACATGAAGCCGCCTGCAATAATGAGCACCACGGCGATGATACCCAAAAATCCTAAGATAATGTTGATGACGCTCGCGGCGATAGTGCGCGGGTCTTGATTGCCCAAACCAGTGGCGGTTCGTATGCTTTCTTGAGTTACTTTTCCGCTGCTTCCCTGCCCCCACACGTCAAGATCGGTGGTAGATACGACGCAAGCCCCATTCTGCGTAGTATATCCGCTCTTGCATGCACAAACCCTTGTGGCACCTGTCGTACAATAGGAATTTGCTACTGTCGCAATGCACTCAGCGTCTGTAGTGCAGGACTGTGCCAAAGCTGTTGCTGATACGCTGTACGGACTGCTGATTACAATAGCAAACGCAAAAACAATTGACGCACCTGTGATAAAAAATAATTTCTTCATAAAATTTAAATTAAATAATAAATTTTATTTTAAATTTTAAACTATACCTAACCTACTTTGTCGCATTTACTAATGCATCCACCACAAACCGCGCGATACCAAAGGCGGCAAGCACTATAACCAAGCCGATAACGCCGGCGGTCATAATCTTACGCGCGGTACCGATTTTTTCATCGTTGCCGGCCGCGGTCAT
>Ga0208373_1001483_pt1 | contig 31048 bp, 21 predicted proteins | sample RifOxyC2_FD_184036 | JGI IMG/M metagenome (GOLD analysis project Ga0208373, IMG submission 184036) | Soil microbial communities from Rifle, Colorado - Rifle Oxygen_injection C2 (SPAdes) | ecosystem: Environmental > Terrestrial > Deep subsurface > Rock core/Sediment | place: Rifle, Colorado... | reverse complement strand
GCCCGTTAACTTCCAAAATTATATCATTCTCCGTCAGGCCCGCTTTATCAGCTGGGCTGCCGGGCACTACTGCCAGATCAGTGGTTGTTTGCCCTTTGATTAATAAGGCACCATAATCCACTTCCAGCTTATTAGCCTTGGCTAATTCCGGAGTTACCAAGACATAGCGAATCCCTAAGTACGGGCGAACAATGCGGCCATACTTATTATAGGAATCAATCATGCGCTTAGCTTCATTCACCGGAATGGCAAAGCCAATCAGCTGGCCTTGGCTATTGATGGCCGTATTCATGCCTATAACCTCACCTTGCAAATTCACCAGCGGCCCGCCACTATTACCTGGGTTAATAGCGGCATCAGTTTGGAACACGCCTTCCAGCTGTTCCGAAGAACCGCGGTTATCACCCGCTACCACATTGCGGCCAATGCCGGAGATAACACCCTTAGTTACGGTGTTGCGGTACTCACCCAGGGCATTGCCAATGGCGATCACTGTTTGCCCGATCTGCACCGAATCTGAATCACCTAAGCGCACGGCCGGTATACTCTTATCTTGAATTTGCACCAAAGCCATATCATTCACGGCGTCCCTCGCTACCACTGTGGCCTCGTAGCGCTGGCCTTCATTAGTCAGCACGGTATATTCTGCTTCGGTATCGGTAACCACATGTCGGTTAGTTAAAATCAAACCTGATTGCTGATTGATAACAAAGCCAGTACCGCCGCCCACTTCTTGTTTGCCTTCTGGCGCTGGCTGCTGCGGCTGCTCATTAAAGAAAAAGTTAAAAGGAAAACCAAACTGATTAAAAAAGTCATCAAACGGCTGGGGGCCTGTCATACTATAAATCTTGGAAAGGTCCTTGGTGATGATAATGCTAACTACCGAAGGTGACACTTGCTTCACTACGTCAGTAGAAGCTGATTCTTCTTCCACTGTAACTTTTTGGTTAACTGAAGTAGACGTAGGTTTGTCTGCTGGCAGAATATTGCCGACCAGCGGTTTGAGAAAATCCTGCCCGAATATGGTTACAGCCGCACCGCCGATAGCACCGGCTAACAGCGATAATATAACTGTAAGAATTAATGGAAAAGCATAACGCGCCGGCAAGGGCCGCGGCTTAACAACTGGCATTGATGGTGGCAGATCGTTTGATTGTTCTTCAATAAACATAATAAAAAAATATTATGGCTATTAATTATTATTTAATTGCCCACTTGTTGATATTTTTTCAGTTCTTCCAGAATATCAAGTGACGAATTTGTTCCATTTGTACTAGGTACACCTAATAACTCTTGATAAGTACCCATGACGGACTGGAAATATGGCTTCAGGAAAATAACTCCAAGTACTATCGGAATGATGATAATGAGTAGCCGCAAAACACTCCAAATCCGGTTCCAGCGCAAATAGCGTTCCAGCCGGTCATTGCCAGCTTTTACTTCTTTAAGCAGGCGGTTATTTTCTTCTAGTAACCCTCGGATATCCGAATTACCTGGAGCTGGGCTGGGCGAAATAGGATTTTCCATAAGCAAAAATATTATAGCACACCTGCCAAATCACTATAGTTACAGGACTTATTGCTCCACCACTACACGCCAACTGCTCAAGTGCGTTAATGCCGCCTGGCCGTCCGCTAAATAATAGCGCCGGCCATCAGCTGGATTCACATACCAAGCCTCGCCGTATGATTCCACCTGCAGTAAAATTCTGCCCTTAAGCCTGTTGACTAAATTCACATCAGCCTCAGCCGGCTCCACTGTATTTATTTCGCCCGGCCCGACTGGTATCCGTGATAAATCAGCATTGGTAATGCCTAGACCATATTTTTCCAGAGCGCCATACGCTGTTTGAGAATCGGCTAAACAATACGGTTGCCGGCTAACAGGATCAATATACCAGGGTGTTAATGAACCGCTGATGGAAATAATGTGCCCCAGCCAATTTGTCAGCACAGTTGCTGGCGCTGGCTCGCAACTGTAAGCTGTTTCACCTAAAACTTCACCCGCCTCAGGCAAAACTTCCGCGCTCTTGGCAATAGCTACCGCTGTAAAACTAGCTTTAGCCTCATTATTGGTTTGGTTAAAATCAAGCTCGCGCGCGCTCACGACTGCTGAAATTTCTCCGCTTATAGCTTTCACTGATGATAAAACCAAATTAAGCTCCGCGGCCGCAAAATTATTTAATCTGATGAAGGTCCAGCTGTTTTTGTTTTGGTCAAAAACGCCGTCCGTTGGTGTAGCCTGAACCAGCTCTAACCCTTCAGGCAGTGTGAGCTCCGCCACCACATTTTGAGCCATAGTGGGCCCATTGTTAATTAATTTTACAGTAAGCCCGGCCTGCTCCCCCTCATTTATAATAATACTCTCGTTCGTGAATTTTATGGCAAGGTCAGCCAAAGGCGTCGGGCCGCTGCCATTTCCACCCAAATAATTGCCGATTTTAACCGGATAACTTTTACCTGCCAAGGCCACTGCCGCGTAAGCGGTCATGCCGGCAGAACCCGCGGGGTCCGCCGCTTGCCATTTAAACGAGCCATCACCGGTTTGCAAAGTTAATAAAAATTCCTGCGGACTAACACCACTCTTTTGCCAGCTCGCCGGATCCAAAATTAATTTAGTAAGCGCAGATATTACCCAGGAAGTGGACGCCGAGTCAGAGGCTTCGCAGCCTGGCCAAAAACAAGGCAGCTGATACGGGAAACCGGCATCATCATTTTGCTGACTGGCTAAATAAGCCACCCCATCCTGCACTGCTTGGTTGGTAATAGTGTAGCCAGCACTAGCCAAAGCCATCAAGACCGCGGCTGTATCGTTGGTATCAGAATCAAATCCTACTCCCCAGCTCCAGCCCCCGTCAGCATTCTGATTATCCACTAAGAATTGGGCTGAGTTTTTTATTAGAGTATCGCCCGCGGGCGTGCCGACTGAAGACAGCGCCATAATTCCCCAGGCATCATCATTAATTAACGAAGCATCGCCCAGTTGCCCGGATTGTTCAAATGACTTTAAGCCAGATATTAAATCCGTGCCAGTATAAGTGGCTGGATTTTTACCTACGGCTACTAGCGCCATAATGCGCTTAGCATAATCAGTCACCGAGGAACCGGAAAAAGATTGCAACGGCGTAGCATCTATAGTTTCCCCAGCCGCGACCAAGGCTTGTGCTGTCCAATCATCCAACGATTGGGTTTTTAAATAAGTTACCGCTTCCGGCAACCCAGCTTGAGCGGCCAGCGGCAAAACCAAGATAAAAGCGAACAAAGTGGTGAATATTATTTTTGGCATATGTAAGTAATATATTACGTAATTAGATAAGTAAATTTATTTGCAAACTTCTCTAGAGAAGTTGCGCAAGAGTCGCCACGCAGGTCTGCAGCTCTGCAGTGCTCGTCGTACTCACTGGCTGGCGCTATGCGCAACGACCACAGCACGCGACCAGCCGGGCGTTCATACGCCCTTCCGCTCTGCTACGAGCCTCCGACATGGTGGCAAGAATCCTGGAGCCGAGGCGAGACCCTCAGAACGTGGCGTGTTGTGGTTACTTAGCATAGCCCGTTCGTTTGGTCTCGCCCGACGCACCCTGTCTGAAGCGTGCCCGGGGTGGGAGTGCAGAGGGTCGAGCGGAGAATGAGTGAGTAAACTGCTTTACTCACTCCCGCGAGACGGGTCAAACCATGCCTCTCAAGAGGCGGTTTGACCCAGGGAATCAATGGTGGCATCCCCGTAGAAACCTCCTAACGTCGGCTCTACGGGGCACGGCGCAACTCTGAGCCCCCACCCTTTGCAAACCTCTTTTCTAGAAAAGTAACTTATAAAAAATAATTTTTAAAATTAAACACCTCACTCGTGAGGAGTGAGGTGGCACGACAAGCAAAGTAAAATAATTTGCACTGTAGAACCACTTCCCCTCTCGCGAAGGAAGCTAATTCGCACTATTTACCACTCCGATGCCTCTGAGGTTCGGAGTACCGCGGTCATAACAACAAGGTGCGGTAGTATTCAGTAATCGGGCTCGTCCGTTGTAACAACGGACATACCGTAGCGGGACTGCGCCGGACTTTCTCCTTGCGGGAGATCACCGGACTTCCCTGAATGCTGGCTGATTTATAAAGAACTGACTAGAGCTGAAATAAATTCATAATCCAATTAATTGCCTTCCTTGCCTTCCTTTGATTTCACAATAGATTCAAAGACGCGCCTTCTCCTTATCCTCATATGATAATCATTATCAAGGTTTATATATAACGCAATAAAAAATAAACATAATGAGAATAAGTTTAAACCAAATATAAAATTAATATATGTTATCGCTAATAAAATTCCTTTGAATATTTCTGTAGTTCGAGCCCTCTCATAGTCATCAATCAAGCTTGGCACACTTTCCATCATTTTTCTTTCCTCTAGTAAAGTGATTGTACTATGAAGACCGGCAGGACTAGCTCTTAGATATTGCGGAGAAAGATTGAAGAGATCTTTAGTTGATATTATAGTTTCGTGCCATTCATCATAAATAAAATTTTTAAAAGACTTTGTGAAAAGTCCATATATAACATTAAATAAAGAATAAAATGTTTTTAATAATATGTTACCTGTCCATAATAACAACTTGCCAATAATATAACTTACTATAAGAAGAATAAAATCAATTTCTAAAGATAACGTACTTGGAATGTAATCTATTACAGCCTCTTTATAAAAAATATATAAGTATATAATAAAACCAATCCCACCGACGATGGTCATCACATCTTTATAGATATGTGGGGCCTGAATACTTTTTATGAGCTCTTTTATTGATTTATCCATTGTAATTACTTATTATTTTTTGGCTTATAGACTTATTAGTAATTTTTTTATTTTCCACATTGTACATTATTATCCACGCTCCAAACATCACTCCCGAAAAAACCAAATCCCCTAGTGCCATGTTGCGGAAAAAGGGAATGCCCATTTCATAGGCTAAAAGTAACCCTGCGGAAGTTTTGGGATACCAAGTGCCGCTAGCCCAGACAGCGAAATTGGTGGTAATAAAGAAAAAAGTTGAGGAAGCTAATGAAGCGGCTAAAACCTTATGCGGCTTAATTTCTTTAATCCAACTGCCGAATAAAGTCATAATTGCCAAACTCCCATAAACCGTGAGCATTATAGGTAAATGGTAAAACCCAAGCGACAGGTCGGAAATGAACATAGCAACCAACGGCACACCAATCGCCCATTTCCTGGGCAACACATAGCCAGCGAGCAAACACACAGCGATAAGTGGCGTTGCGTTCCAGACATGAGGCATTAGTCGGCCGGCAACTACTAAACCAATAAGCACAACTGAAATAATAATTTTGTTTTTCATGGTTATTAATCTTATAACTCTGAAGCGCTAAAGGTCCAAAACACCGTTTCCCCACCTTGCAAAATAAATTTGTCAGCCGCCACTTGCGGCTGTGAGCCGTTCACATAATACTGCCAATACATTTGATTCTGCCCATTCACCTTATCCCCTATTTTTTTCACAAAAGCGCCCATGGACGAACTGCGATCAACTTCGGTGGTAAACCTTTCCTGCTCCCCGACTGTTTCCAATAAGCCTAAAACGGTAGGCGGATTGGGCAGTGGCACTGAAGCGTAGCTTTTAATTAACTCCCCATTATTTACCAATAAAGATACCTCACCAATATTAATCGTTTGGGGCAAGGTTTGATCAAATGAATTTCTGACTAAGCCAGAAGAAAAACCAATCAGGAACACGGCCATAGCCACCGCGGTAGCCACGGTTAAATTAATAAAGAAGTTTCTCATAAATTAGCTACGCCAAATTTTCTCTTCTACCCCGGCTTTAAAATTTACATACCGGGCGAGAACAAATAAATAATCGGATAATCTGTTCAGGTAAGCCAGCAGTTCGGGGCGCACTGCTAGGCTCCCTGATAATCTGACGACGGCGCGTTCCGCCCGCCGCGCCACGGTGCGAGCATGATGCAAACTAGCACCCAAAGCACTGCCCCCAGGCAATATAAAATTCTTAAGCTCAGGCAATTCAGCCTGCATCTCATCCAGCCTTTGCTCCAGTTTGGCTGTTTCCTGGATGCCAACCAAGGCCGCCTTACTCTCTTGCCCAGGTGCTAAAGCCAACTCGGCCCCGACATTAAAAAGTTCTGATTGGATGCGAGTTAATTCAGCGACAAAAATTTCCACTCCGGCTTGAGCCCTGCCGGCCGGCAGGTAAGTAATAGCCTCGCCTAAGGTGGCGTTAAGCTCGTCAATTGTGCCGTAAGCCTCAAAACGCAAATCACTTTTCGGCAAACGCGTGCCGCCGTAAAGCGAACTCTCTCCCCCATCACCGGTTTTGGTGTAAATTTTCATACCAATACTTAATTGATTTTGCCGCCATGTCGGAGCGGCGTCGCCAGAGCGCCTGCCTGCGGTAGGCAGGGAAGCGTCATGAACGCCCGATGAACGCGTGTTGTGGTTGTTTAGCATAGCGACCTGTCAGCGAGCGCGACGAGCACTGCAGCCGCGCAGACCTGGGCGGCGCTTCTTACGCCACTTCTTCTAAAGAAGTGGCAAAATGAATTTTGTTTTTATTTTACAAATTTACTTCAATTCGCAAGCACCACCAACACAAGCCAGTTCATGTGAGCCTTCGGTTTCATCCTCATACTCGTAAGCTGTGATATTGGAAAAATCAATAGTCGGGAATTTGGCTACAAGTTCTTCATATTTCTCGCGGGTAATTTCCTCATACGGCGCCAGTTGATAAATATGGTCGTCTTTGGGCAGGAACGACAGCCCACCGACCAAATCCCAATTTTCATAAACCCAGTTACCAACTTTAAGCCATTCATCATTAGAGACTGAAATGGTGGTAGAGGGATTGTGCTCAGTGTAGTTAGTCTTCAATATTTTCCAATGTTCCATCAGGTCCATGGCTGAAAGACTGCGCCTCGTGACCGCGCCCTCGGGGGCTTTAATGGGGAAATCAATCACATAATTGGAAGCTTCACCTTCCACTTGCCCGACTTCAGGGTGATACGGCACACCCAGATCCTTCATCATATGGAAAAGCGGATTGTGCGATTCCACCCGCACCCGCCTAATATAATAAGCCGCGTGCCGAGGGTGCATACCGGATGAAGCATCAGTTAATTGGGAGGTATTGCCTGAAGGTTTAACACAGGTTACGCAAGTGGAAGGGTTGATGCCGAACTTAACGGCATATTCCTTATTAACTTCCACGGCATAATCGCGCAGTCGCTGCAGCACTTCGGGCTGTCTGACCACCGGGCAATCCCACTGCCCGGTAATGGAAACGCCTAATAGGGCTTCGGCTTCACAATTATTTTTCCAATCAGCTGACAAGTACGGGAAATTAGTTAAGGTGGCTTGGTAAGTTCCCAGGATAGTAGCCATGCGAATTTTTTTCATGAGTGACTCTTCTGTGTCCTCGGCCCTAGCGACCACTTCGGTTAAATTGCAAAACTGCTTTGATTTCAAAACTATCTCACCGCAAGGATTAGTGCCGCAAGTATGAGCGTCGGGGGCAAAGATGGGCCAGCGGCGAGCGGGCAATTGATTCTTCAGCGAGCCGCGATTAAAAATACCGCGTTCACCCGAACCGGACTTTATCAAATTAACCCATTCATCCAAAAATAATTCCAACGATGGTTTTTCATTATAGACCGCGGAGTTATTAGCCATACTGCGCTCCGGGTGCTTTAAGTAGAATTGGCCGTTCTTAGCTTCACGCATTTCCACATCATCCAAATCAGATAAAGATATAAGCGCCGAACGCCGAACGCCGCCCATCACCACCACTTCTCCAATTTTACAAATTATGTCATGCACATCCAGGGTAGTAAGGTGCCGGCCTTGGCGCGCCATTATTTTACCGCGGGTGAATTCCAACAAATCTTTTAAGGGCCCAGGGCCAGAAGCGCGGCCGCCCATAATTTTGAGGCGAGCACCCTGCGGCCTGATAGTTGAATAATCAAATTCAATATCCTGCCCTTGTGACCAGGTGCTCATGCCAAGTACTAGGGCATCGCTCCAGCCTTCTTTACTATCCTTGATTTGATGGGTAAACAGCTTAACGCCCCCTTGGCGCTTGATAATAGGGAGCTGCTCAACATTTTGCCGTTCAACTGAATAGCCCACGCCGGTACCGCACATCAGGACATACATCATCTCGCCAAAATCCTGCCAATTCTGCAGGGCCATAAAAGAGCAATTATAAGCGCAAACATTAGTCGCCCGAGCCGCTTTACCCGCGCCCCACAAAAGCCTCATCGAGCCTAACATCTCCATTTTAAGCATGGCTTGGTGAACCTCTTTGTATTCTGTTTCAGTCAGCTTGCTGCCTAAATTCTCCTGCATGAAATCAATGTAACGACCGACAGTTTCTATCCAGGTCTCACGCCGGCCTTTTTCCGGCAGCCACTTGGCATAGGTGCGATAATAAACAAATTCGCTCAATTGATTCTTGAAATATCTTTTGCTTTCCACCGCCATCGTCCGCGCCTCTGCCGGCACTGGCCGTATGGCCTTACGCATTTTGGCGTGTTCATCGCGATATAAAATATAAGCCTTGGCTGTCTTCAACCATTTAGTGTGCATTAACACCAATTCAACAATATCCTGAACCTGTTCCACATTAGGCACAGTATGCCCATCATAAACTCTTTCCAGCTCTTCCACTACTTGCCAGGCCAGCTTGGCCGCCTCGGCCCGTTCAAACTCCCCGGTCTCAGCCCCGGCTTTAGCAATAGCCGATACAATTTTCTTCGGATCAAATTCAACTTCGCGGCCGTCACGCTTAATAACGCGCTTAAGCTGAGAAGTGATCGGCTTGATTGTGGCGGTAGTGTCTTGGGTGGAAGCTGGCTGAGACATAGGATAAAATTTTAGTTTTATTTATAAATAAATTTAATTTATTTGCTAAACCACCGACTCTTACTGCCCAAACCCTTTAGTTCTTTGGTAAAACTGTGCACATCCTGAAATGATTGGTAAACGCTGGCAAATCTAATATAGGCAACTTGATCAAAACTCTTTAACCGTTTCATTACAACTTCGCCAATAGCGCGGGAAGTCAGCTCGGTTTTGCGCTTGCGCTGAATGTCGCGTTCAATCTTTTGTACCAGTCCGGTAAACTGCTCAGCCGTGAATGGTCTTTTCTCCAAAGATCGTTTAAGCCCGACTGCCAGCTTCTCTTTATTATAGGGCTCGCGCCGGCCGTCACGTTTGATAACGGTAAGGTCAAGAATTTCGCCCTGTTCCACCGTGGAAAAGCGGAAACTGCATTTGGTACATTCGCGGCGGCGGCGGATGGAAAGACCGTCACCGGATACGCGAGAATCAGTAACCTTGGTGTCAAAATAGTTGCAAAACGGGCAATGCATAGGCTTACTGACAAAATACTAGATGTTGTAGTCGCAAATTCAATTGTACCCCTAGATATAGTGCTGGTCAAAACCCTGACCTTTTGCCCAAAAACATTGATTATCTTGAACCGCCAACTGTCTTTTGAATCCAAAATTTGGCCTAAGATTGTGGATAACCTAAGACTTTTTTTAAAAAAATACTCGCTGCCAATAAGAGCGAGGTTAAAATTGCTGTTCTGTTGAACAACTGGGCTTAGATTATAGAGTCGCGAAATATCAAGCGGCTGATAAGCTCTAAATAGAGCCATTGTTAGGTGTTTATTTTTATTATTTTAATCTCTCTAGCTATAATGATATCAAAAAAATTCCCCTAGGTCAACAACTGCGGGCATTTTTGTATCTAAATTGTCCCTGTTTTACTTCTTGCCTAGTTTGCGCCTGATAAAGGCGGGAATTTCATAGTCATCATCAGCCTGAGTTCCCAAATCAGCCGATACCCGAGGTTGAACTGGCTTGGTCTTGGGGGGTTGGCGCAAGCTTCGCTCTTGAAAACCACTGCTGTCTTCATTCCGTTCTGACTTAACTTCCGGCGGTGTTGGCACCCGTTCCTGCCTTAAAAACGAAGGTGGCGCATAGGAAGCTGGTGTAGTCTGGACTTTCTTAGGCAAAGCAGTTTGAGCAAAACCAGTAGCAATTACTGTGACCTTGAGTTCATCTTTCATATCTTCATCAATAACTGCACCAAAAATAATCTTGGCATTAGGATCAGCTGAGGCGGTAATGATCCGGGCAGCCTCATTAACTTCATACATAGTTAAATCCGGACCGCCCGTAATCGTAAATAGAATTCCTTTAGCGCCATCAATACCTAATTCTAATAAGGGCGAATCTACGGCCGCCTTGGCGGCATCAGCTGCTCTGTTTTCTCCGGTGGCAATACCAATACCCATTAAAGCCGAACCGGTATTTTGCATGATAGCTTTAACATCAGCAAAATCAACATTAATCAACCCGGGCACGGTCACTAATTCAGAAATGCCTTGCACACCTTGCCGCAAAACATCATCCACAATCGAGAAGGCTTCCAACAGAGAAGTTTTTTTATCAATCAATTGTAATAACCGATCGTTCGGAATGGTAATGATAGTATCAACCTTGTCTACTAAATCGTCCACGCCGTGCTCGGCAATTGACCGTCTTTGTGCGCCTTCAAAACTGAACGGCTTAGTGACAACGGCAATCGTTAAAGCCCCAGCTTCCCGCGCTAGCTCAGCTACTAACGGCCCAGCGCCGGTGCCAGTACCACCGCCTAAACCGCAAGTTAAGAAAACCATGTCAGCACCTTTTAACACCTCTTTGATTTCATCACGCGATTCTTCAGCTGATTTTCTGCCCAAATCAGGATCCATGCCTGCGCCTAAACCACGAGTGGTAGCTGCACCAATATGCAATTTCACGGAAGCTCTTGAATGCTGCAGGGCTTGGGCATCGGTATTTATGGCTACAAACTCCACCCCCCGTAATTTATTGGAGATCATGCGATTAATAGCAGCCCCGCCGGAGCCGCCCACACCCACGACCTTAATTTTGGCTAATGTCTCAATTTCTGGCTTAACTTCCATATGGTAAAACTTGATAATTAATAATAAATGTTAATATTTAAGGCATAAATAGCTTAGGCAGGCTCTTGATCTTATCCAATACCTGAGTCACGGAAGAAAACTTTGGCAAATGGAAGCCCTTAGGCCCCTCACCCTGCCCCAAGCCCCAACGCACTAGCCCCAGGGCAGTACTAAAAGCCGGATCATTAACTTTTTCTAAAGGACTGGCAACTTCTAATGGGTAACCTAAGGTGGCTGGCAATCGGAATTGATGTTTAGCTAATTCTACTACGCCGGGTAATTTGGCTCCGCCACCTGTTAAAACTATGCCGGCGGGTAATTTACCAGAACGATCAATTTTACCTAACTCACGATCTACTAAACTAAATATTTCTTCCAAACGCGCTTCAATAATTTCAGCTAAATGCTTACGACTGATTACACCCTCCTCAACTGATAATTCTGACAAATCAATTTCTTCTCGCTTACCGACATCAGCGGCACTGGCTTGGCCATAATCAATTTTTAATCGCTCGGCAATATCAATTGAAGTGCGCAAGCCGATCGCAATGTCATTGGTTATATGACCCGAGCCTACCGGCAGTATGGCCGCATGCAACGGATCACCATCTTCACAAACTAATAAGCTGGTGGTGGAACCACCAATGTTAACAACGGCTACGCCCAACTCTTTTTGGCGCTTGGTAACTACGGCTTCAGCGGTCGCTAAAATTCCTAAAACCAAATCATCAATATCAACGCCAGTACGATAAACACATTTAGTAAGATTTTTTACTTGGGCAGTTTGTCCTTCAATAATCTGAGCTTCAACTTCCAAGCGCACTCCAGTCATACCTAGCGGATCTTTAATGCCAGCTTGTCCATCGACGGTAAAAGAACGCGGCAAGACATGTAATATCTCATAGTTCGGTGGTGTGGCTACAGCCTGAGCTGCTTCTACCACCCGGGCCACATCATCTTCGCCAATTTCACCATTTGGTTTCGCTACCGCAATGACGCCATGGCTTGATTGCGCTTGAATATGGCTGCCATTAATTCCCACCCAAGCATGCTCAATGGGCGAACCTGTCATGCGTTCTACTTTTTCCAAACAACTAGAGATAGCCGAGACGGCGTCGTCAATACTTGTGACCACACCTTTATGAATTCCTTCTGATGGCACTTCGGCCAAACCAATAACTTGCAGATTATCATCTGCACCAGCTTGAGCTACAGCCAAACGAATAGCTGTTGAACCGATATCTAATCCGGCAATAATATTAGATGAAGCCATGTTGTTTTTCTTATACAATTATATAACGACCAACCTACTCTGTGAAGCAAGCGGTACTGAATAATTTAGTTGTTCAGCAAGTATTAACTGATTAAATCAAGATAATCAATACCACCGCCAAGGCAGCTAGCACTACAATTAGTACGGCCGCAGCTAATAAATCCTTCAGCAAGCTTACTTGAGTTGATAAGCGCGGTTCAACTATATCCAACAGCCTTTCTAACACAGTATTAAAAGCTTCAGCACATAAAACTATGGCTGAGGTTAAAGTTAGCAAAGCCCAAATGGTTGCTTCCAAGCGCAACCCCAGAGCTACTACCTGCACTAAAGCAGCGGCTACTACTTGCCAGCGAAAACTTTTTTCGCGCCGCCATAAATAAACCAACCCCTTAATCGCATATTTAAACTTACTGATAAAATTAGTCTCTATCATAATTATTTAGCTAAACGACCCCGACCTAAAACTCTATATTCCATGGTTTCCATTACTGTCCGATCCCTAGATTTAATATGATCATAGCCTAACAAGTGCAAACAACCATGAACAAATAAAAATTCTAGCTCATTATTAAAATTTGTCCCAAATGCTTTGGCCTGCCGTTTGGCCTGAGCTAAACAGATAAAAATTTCTCCAGCCATCGGCTGCGACTGCTTATAAGTAAAAGATAAGACATCAGTCACTTTGGGGCGATGCCGATAAACAGCATTCAACTGACGGATGGTTTGTGTTTTTACTAAAACTAAACTGACGGTGCTAAATTTCTTGCGAGTTACCTTGGCAATTCTCTTTAATATTCGTCTGGCATTTAATTTAAAACTTGCCGGTACTCTACCGCCAGAAATATTCTGAAGACTAAAATCTACCGCCATGTTTTTAAATCTACTCGGTGGTGCCGGCGGAATTAGAATTAGAATCAGCCTCAACCGGATTAACAATTGGCACCTCAGAAGATGATAAAGTAAACAATCTGATCATGGCTTTAAATAACTGGTAATAAGACGCGCGCTCGGCTGTACCGATATTATAACTGAAAGTAATTATATTTTTGGCTGTCGCTAAATAGGCCGTTAAACCATCGGGTGCCATTGCCCAAACAAATTCACCAGCGGTAAAGATCGGCACTTCACCTGGGCGCAAACTGGGGAATTGCTGAGCATACCATTCGGCCGCTGTTAATTTATTAGGATTGCCAACAACCAATACTCCCATAAATTCTTCTAGGCCGCCCGAGATCATGATTTCCGAACCTGCTTGATCAATATTTTTAACTTCCCAAACCGCCGGGTACTTAAGCTGATAAAAAAAGCTGTCACTGGTATAACTAGCCAGCTTAGTATTTACCCCAAGTAAAGCTCCGGCACCGGCGACTGGATCATAACCGCCGGCCACTTCGCTACCATCAGTATAACCATCATCATCACTGTCGGGTTTGCTATTATCTGAGCCAAATATAGCTTCCTCCGCATCAGTTAGGCCATCGCTGTCTGTGTCCGCCGTAGGTAAGGGTGGTGTAGCAGTTCGGGGGGTAAGAGGCGGCTCTACTATAGGCGCCTGCTCATCTATACCTAGGGGCGTAGCCTCATGATCTCCGTTATTTAAACCAGCCGTGCCTTCTTCCAAACTGAATTTCAAACTATAACTAGAGCCGTCAATGCTCTCATAAAGATAAGCACTGCCGCCCGGTTCTGGATTTTGCGGTACCGTTGCTAAATAAACCACACCTTGAGCTGATCCGCTAAAACCAGCAGCACTCAGGACATTACTGGATGATGTACCTAAAACCATGGATAAAGGAGCCAAAGGATATTGCCGGCTTTCAGCAAAATATAATTCTAAGGCTGCTTGTATTTCCCGAATATCACGGTAACGCGCCCGGTCGCGTTCTGCTGCTGTAATTAACTGTGGCGTGATTGGAGTTGGTGTCGGTTGTGGTGTAGATTCAACTACTGGAACTGTTGGCTCTGATACAGGTTCTTGGCTAGGGCGTGAACGTAAAAATAAAAACGCACCCACACCAATTATCAAAACTAACAGCAATACTAAAATAACTACCAAGGTTTTTTTACCCGAGCCACTCTTGGGAGGTAAATTCTGATAACTGCCGGGCATAGTATAAATCTCACCCCACAACTCTGGTTTTACATTAGGAGTTGGTGGTAGCGCGGCAGCTAGTGATTGGTTTTTATTCTTACCAAACACGTTATTATATTATATTAATATTATTTTACGGACTCATTGGTAATTCCAATAATCTACCCGGGCCAATTGGACTGTAGCCATTTTGTACTTCTTGGCCGTCACCAAAACTGTCACCGTCAGAATCAAACTTTAGCGGGTTGGATTTATAAATTACTGATTCTTCACGATCAAACAAACCATCCTCATCGCTATCGGCCCTTCTCGGATCTGTGCCTAAAGCCTGTTCTTCTGTATCTGTTAACCCATCACCATCAATATCACCTGTCACGGCTGGGGCAGGCTCAGTTAGTTCAGGTTGGAGCTGAGGCGTAGTTTCTTCCAAGACAGGTTGTTCGGTGATCGCGGGCGCAGGTTGACTAGAACGAGACCACCAAAACCAAGCCCCACCAGCGGCTACAACTAAAACCAATACTCCAATACCAACCCATAACAACCAACGCCGCGATGGCGGTTCTGACTCAAATGATATCGGCGCGATATCCGAAGTTGGCTGAGGCACTACCGGTTTAAGCGGTGAGGCTGGTGGCGGTTGCTGCCTACCAGCGCTCGCTGGCGGCGCCGCCTGAGCAAAAATATCTTCTACTTGGCCTGGATTATTTGGGGGTGTTGGTTCGTCAAACATAAAATTATGAAATAAACTACTTAAGCTATAACTAGATTAACACATTTTTGCCTTCATGGTTATGGTGCGGTTTTAAAAGACCAAATCGAACCTTTAGTACTTCCCCTAAGATTTTTTGCATCTATGCGCCAATAATAATCTTTATCATTTATAAGGTTACTAATGAAAAAATTCAGCCCAGGGCGTTCAGTTGGCGTATAAGTACCAACATATTCAACAGAACTAGTAGTAGCATTTTGTACGTTTAAAAAGTTTTCACCAAAATAAATATCGAATGATGAAGTACCGCAAGAAATTGCAAAACTAATGCCACTCGTTTGAAGCTGTGATATTAGAACATTGGTGGAATTATTTGGTGGAAAAGATGGTGAGGCTGCTATTGGTCTATTTGTTGGTAGATATTTTGCAATCAACGATGTATCTGCCACAACATTCATTGGTTGCGATGGTGTTATACTATCTCTTTGATAACAATCGTAAACACTATTAAAACCAAAGGTATGTGATCCAACATCTACATCTACAATAAATGACTGATAATTATAAGTAATACCAATATAATATCCACTATAATATACTGGCACGGCATGTATTCGATTATTCATATCATCGAGTGCATCTATAAATACTTTTGGTTTAGATACTGTTGTGAACCACCAAACATCACCTTTAGTGGTTTGGACAGTTGTTGAATTATAAGAGTCAACTCGCCAGTAATAAGTGGTGCCATAAGCTAATGGGCCTGAATTAACAGCATTATTAGGATGAGGAGTAGTAGTTAACCAATAAGCATCACCAAGGGTGGCATTCATGACTCCGGTATAACTTGTACCCAAATAAATATGATAATAATTGGTACAGTTGGTGGTATTCCAACGTAGAGTTTGATATGGATAAAGCCCGGTGGCACCAACCAACGGTGATACAACGGTTGCTTTTGGTGGCGGACCAGAGATAAAAGTACCAGTAACTGTGGTATTGGCATTATAGGTCATTGGTTGACCGGGACTGATATTGGAAAGAACATTGCAATCTGTCGGATCGTCAAAGAAACTAGCATTATGACTTGTTCCGGTATTAACTGTTGTGGAAGTTGGTGTTGTGCCAATATCTACCCCGTCTAACCTAGCCATTACACCAGCAGTATCAGCGCCGCTACTGTCTTGGGTTTGGAAATTAACAGTTACGATTGGCAGCGGTTCAGTGGTGAAGCTTAGGACCGCGCCAGTAGTTGCCCGACCCTTGTTCTCGGTATCTACGCGCCAGTAATAAGTGGTGGAGTAATTAAGAGTAGCTGGTTTGTAAGTGGTGGAGGTAGTAGTGTTAACCAAAGTTAAAGAGGCGGCACTAGGGCCCAGGTATACCTTATAAGTATCAGCACAATTAGCCGTGGCCCAAACTAAAGAAGCGTTGATTGATATGCCAGTTCCACCATTGGCTGGCGTAGAACCAAGAGCGGTGACTTGGCCGGGGGCGTTGCGGTTATAAGTGCCAGTGACCGTGGCAGCACCTGTTACATTCATTGGCTGCGTGGGATTGATTGGACCAGTGGTATAGCAAGACAGGTTGCCAAAGGCGACCGTGTGAGTGCCTAAAGTAATAGAACTTGAGTTCGGGGTGGTACCAGTAACCGCTACGCCATCAACCGTTACGCCAGCGCCATTAATGGTTACACCAGCATCATCTTGGGAACGGAAGGAAAGGGTGAAAGCTGGTGGCGGTTCAGTGGTGAAGCGCCAAACTGTGCCCTTGGTAGTACCAGCACCATTAACTGCATCTATGCGCCAATAATAAGTGGTGGAATATGCTAACCCGGCAATATCTATGTTCCAAAATCCACTCAAACTTGAACCTTTATACAGAGGTGAATTTTTATCAGCGTTTTGAACGGCAGTTTGATCTGTACCAAAATAAATTTCAAATGAAGCCGTACAGCCACCAGAGATCCAATTTAAAACTGAAGTCGCTGAAGGGATATTGTTTGCACCATTATTGGGTATTGGATTGCTAGCGGCGGCTGGTAAATCCTGATTATATATTCCGGTTACAGTAGTATCAACTGTGACATTCATCGGTTGAGAAGGACTAATCTCAGAAGCAGAATAAGAGTAACAGTTTATATTATCATCAAACGACGCGGTATAACTGCCATAATCAACTGAAGTTGAAGTCTGGGTTACCCCGATAAATGTTCCGTCTAGTCTTGCCCAGGCGCCAGTTAAAGGTGCTCCCTGGCTGTCTTGAGATCTAAAAGTAATAGTAGCTACCGGCGCAACCGATGTAGTAAAGCTCCAAACTGTACCTTTGGTAGTGCCAGCGGCATTCACCGCATCTATGCGCCAATAATAAATTTGAGAGTAATCTAATGTTCCTGGATCATATTTAGTTGAAGTTATATTGGCTTTAAATTCAGCCGATGACCGGGTAGCGTTCTGTACGGCCGTTTGGCTGGTGCCAAGATATACATCATAACTAGCACTACAGGGTGTTACACTCCAGCCCAATTCTGAATTAATACTTACATTATTACTGGCATTGGCCGGACTAGGACTACCAACCGCACCCGGAGTTGTTGCCTGATATGTGCCTGTAACAGTGATATCACCCGTGACTGTCATTGGCTGGGTTGGATTTATACCAGTCAATTGGTAACAAACTAAAGAATCAGCAAAATTGACTTCATGCTCCCCCATTAAAACAGAAACATCCATTGGTGCGCTACCTATCTCTGTACCATCTAAACCAATAACTACTCCTGACAGAGGCACGCCAGCTGAATCACCGGCTTGAATCATAAGAGTGGCTTTTTCTACAGTCGCATTAATAATATACTCCTCAGTCTTTATTGAACTGGGATTATTAGAATCATCACAAGATACTAGATTTAAAGTAGTAGAACTGCTGATAGTTGTAGGATTGGCTATAATCGGCGAACCACAACCGGGCTCAACTGGGCTAAGGGCGTAATGAACATTGGATTCGGTAGTATTAACATCCGCACTAGAAGTAGTGCAACGGATTTGTTGGGGAGCTGTATAAACACCCCCTGGCGGATTGCAAGACGGTACGCTCGGTGAAGTAGAATCTTTTATCACTTTTACTGGCTGACTTTCTGAACCCTTGTCAGCTTGCTCAGCAATTGCGACCACCTTATACCACCAAGCACCATCGCCAGGTGGGCTAATATCTTCTAAATATTGAGAATAAATTGAATCATTACCTGGTACTATTCCCCAACCATTAGGATCTGGACTAAATCCTGGCACATCAGGTGTCACCCATAACTGATAATTTTCTAAACCGCCAGTGCCCAAAGGGGCAGCTGGCGTCCAAGACATATTAACCGTATTATTCGTGGGCGAACCAAATACATTCAACAGTGGTTGATTTAACGGCGGCCAGCCACCTACCGGGTTATTTATTTCCAAATCTTCTTCCATCTGAATATAACCTTCTACTTCATATTCATAAGATTCACATTCATTACTGGCACCAACATTTATTTCCGGATTGCCCATCCAGTCAACGCCTTTGTATTCAAAATTGGTTGACAAGGCATAAGTCCAGGAACCAGACCCAACTTTATACTGATAAATATGTGAGTCAGCATCACAATAGAATCTGGGCTGACCTGGCTCAGGGGAAGAATCCCAACAAGTATTTTGATCATAGGTCGCCGGACAAATAGCTTTATTAATCGGATCTAGCGGTACTGCCGAACTTAAGGCATTGCCAAGTTCTGCCTGCCACGAAGGCCAAATAGATGTACTACGATATTGCAGGAACGTGCCAGCACGCAGAGTGGGATATCTATTGCCATGGCTTGAGGCATAAGTAACTAGCTTTGATTTTATAGTTTCAAAATCCTGCAATCTCACCAGATCACGCTGTAATCTAGATTGGTCGCTGGTCGCCAGCCCTGGGTTGCTGGTCCAGTAATCTACCAACTGATTGAATATGTTAATGGTGGTAGCTGAAGCACCTTGGCTAAACGACAATACATATATATTGGTGTAAAGATCATTATTCTGCGAGGACAAGGGGAAGGTAATATCATCTCTAGCCACTGCCCCAATATAAACTGTCTGGTTATCACGCAAGGCATCATAACCATCCACTTTTAATGCCGTGGGACTGCCTTGGGTAATGTCGCCGCGCGTAGCATACCACTGCCTGGGCGTAAGGTGGCTTAAATTCTGATAAATTCTAAGGCCAACGATTTCTTCAGCATCAGGATGTTTAAAAACAAATTCTTTCATTAAGTAGCCATTGGCTGAAGTTGGTGTTCTCGGGGTGGCAAAATATGATAAATTAGGCAGCAAATTAGGATCACCAGTTTGGCCGCGGCAGTAATTTAATCTAAAATCATAATCTGTGTCAGTAAAACTATTAGCCCAGGGCTCTTCACATAAGAATACGGTCAACGGCGCAGTACCTATCCCGGTAGTACCATAAGCTGAACAGGTAGCTTTAAGATCAGCCTCGCCATTTGTATTACCAGTAGGCGCAACATTTACAGAAATAGTATCCTGATAACTACCAACAAAACCAACTACATTAGCTGGATTTTGATTTTCTAAAGACCAATCACATGAAGCGCTTAGGCTTTGTCCATCAATTGATCTTGGGTCCGATATAAATGCTTGATTATCGGCATAACCACTAGCATCATAAAAAGTAAAAGTATGGCTTGGCGGTGTTATTGCCACTGAATGAATCGCGCAAATATCCGGACCGGTAGTAAATTGCCAAGTGCACAAACCACCAGAGTTAAGGCAATCAACCTTCGAGCTAATAATATTAGCTGTATAAGTTACCCCAGGATCCAATGCTCTATTAGGAGTAAAAGTAATAGTGTTTCCACTAGCTCTAAGTGTGCCTGCCACATAACAGGTTGACGGCGGATCAATTGATTGAGCTGATACTGACCAAATAAACTTCTTTAACCACGACAACCATTTCTTAAAGCCGCCAGGCGCTTGAGTTGTTGGACAACTAGCTGATAACGTAAATTCACCGCTCCTGATAGTATTGTTGGTAACATTTTTATCAAACGTAATGGTAATAATGGTATTGCGGCAAATATTACCCCCAGTTGGCTCAACTGTTACAACCCTAGGCTCTTCCTCAAGAATACTTTCGGGTTGGCAGGTACAGCCATCATCAGCTGAACAAATCAATCCATCCAAGCAACTATCATCATCGTCACACATTAGTGTTTCAGGAGTAAGATCGCAGCTTTCGCCTACTCCACCGCCACCACCAGCAATTAATTCATAATTATAAGGATTTGTTTCTAACACACCTTTATTAATCGTTACCCTATTATCCCCGATTCTACTGGGCGGAACAGCCGGCGTGGTAGCTATAACTAGCTTATCAGTCCATCTAGAATAATTAGTGGCGCTGGTGTTGTAAACATAATTTCCTGTGGTATCGTCATACCAATAATAATTCACATTATCTCCTGGCCGTTGCCCACCAAAACCGTTACCAGAAATAGTTATATTGGCTGGCAAATCAGCTTCGTAATGAGAATCAGGTGTTACTTTGCACAAACCAGGTCGGTTAATGTTATTTACGGTAAAGGTAAGCGGGGTTTGTGGACTGCCGCCAGGCGGAGTTGGACGTTCAATGGTCAGGTCACCAGTAGCCGCACTTTCCGGCACCTCACTAATAATCTGCCTGTTCTGCCAAACATCATTAGCGCCACAAATTGCTGGATCAGGCCAAGCGCCGTCTACTGTACTGCCATCCTCAGAAGTATAAATTACCCGACCTTGGGCATTACCAAAATAACATCCCCTGATAGTTACCCAATTGCCAACTGCGCCATTATCCTCCTGGACTTCTGTAAAAACTGGCTCACACACTCCAGCCACACAGCGAGAAATACCAACACCACACAAATTACAATCATCAAATTCAACGCAAGTAATTGGTGATACATAAACATCAGCTGAATCAGATTTGTTTTCCCTGTACGCCTCAATATTTACTTTGGCCGGACCATTATCAGTCCAGTCCATGGCTTCAACTGTAACTGCCGGGGTCTGTACACCGGTTTGTTCAAAAGGTTCTGGTATGCCGCCTAACAAGCGGATGCGCTTGGGTGGCGGATCTGACGGGCTGGCTGTAGTCCAGCGCCAAGTATAATCAGAACCATCCACTGAATTGCAGTTAAGGGCGGTGGGGGCAGCGGAAAAATTTCTTCGGCTGCCGGAACTTGGAGATAGTTCCCTAATAGTGACATAGCTAGGATCAATTACCACATTATTAATCGGGCAAACATCCGAGGCAACCTTAAAATGCCAAACAAAATTATTAGCCATGGGCACGGGCGGATTAGCAGCCGATGTTACACCGGTCGTAATAGTTGCTTGATACCAATAATTCCTATCAAATCCACTGGAAGGAAATGCCCAAAATCCCCTGACATTATCCTGGGAGTCGTAAATATAATTTATTAAGCCAAAACTAACATCCGAATCACATGCAATTGGATTAAAGGGCCCACTGTTATTGCATCTTTGCACATAAATATTGCGTCCTGAACCAATCACTAGAGTACCCGCATCCATTGCTATGGTAAAACGCGCAGACAAAACCGCATTGCCGCAAGCATTCTCACTATCCATAAACGGACTGGGACTTTGCCGACCATTACTGCAACCTTCATAAATATAAACCTCAGGTATAGTACTGCCGCCGCCGCCTGAACCATCATCCACCAAGAACGGCAGGGCGTTAGAAGTGCGGCTATTCACTACCGCAAACACGGCATAAGTATCCGCTACTGACAAGGCTGGGCTAGTAGCATTAATACCTGTGTCAGTCCAATCAGTTATATTAGCTTGGGTGGTTCCAAAAATCAGCTGACTACCAGAGCCATCACCTAAACGATCACCAGTCAAGGCAACTGGAATAGATGTATTTATTAGCGTGTTGTCAGGCAAAATACTGCACAGGCCCGGACCGGGCAAATCTGTGGTTACGGTAAATGGTTCAAAACTACTTGGCTTATTTGGACTGTTACTACCGCTCCCAGCAGTTATTACTTGGAAATCACCTGAGGCTGCTCCTGGAGGGATTTCCACTATTATCCGGGTATCACGCCACCACACTCCTGCACAAGCTTGGGGTGCAAACACTTCTTCACTTCCTAAAAATACCTCACCCGGCTGATCACCAAAATTCCAGCCAATTATCGTCACATACTGCCCTGGGCCTCCAGATGAAGGCGAAGTGCGAATAATATAAGGACTAGTAACAGTAAAATCCAGCTTGTTGGTGATCTCAGTAGCTAATTGCACCCAAACTTTTCCTGTAATCGGCCGGTGGCCGTCTTGGAAATACCACGGGCCGGTTGTCGCCCCTACTGGCGTACGAACCACAATTTCCGTTGGATCCCACGATACAATATTATTACTGCCATTAAAACTGTTAGAATCTGCCCACCAATTATTAAATGAAACTTCACCAGTGATGCCTAAGTTATAGCCTGTTAAGGTAATGGCCTCACCATAATCTCCTTGGGTGGGAACAGCGCTAGTTAACTCTGGTAGGCAATTTACATTATCACCAGTGGTAAAAGTCCAGGAATAATTATCATCCGGCCATAGGTTTGTCGTACCATTACCATCGCCATCTAGTGGATTTACGCAGGCATCTGTAATGCCTTCTGGATTATTAGTGTTTTCAGCTGTCTTCAGTGTTACGGTAAAAGTTGTATCGGAAGCTAGTAGTGCCTGAGGATAAACCGTGAATGATTTAAAATCGCTACCGACTGATACAGATTTAAGCGGGATAATATTGCCATCATCATCAGTCAAAACTATATTCTGGTGATTCAAACGGCTAGCTAACATTTCTTCATCAAAAATTGCCTGAATTGCTGGGTTGCGACAAACACCGCTCGTTCCCGTTGGACTAACTTGTTCAACTATAGGTAAGCCGTCATCCTGTTCTGTACCAGTGGTAAAACTCCAACGCTTTTGTTTTTCTAAATTTTTTACCAGTTGTCCAGGCGGAGGAATATTTTCAACAGCAGTAGTAACAGTAACAATATATCTGGTATTAGGCTCAAAATCAGTAAACGTGCCGTTGGGCGGTGTTCGGTGAGTAAAACTTACAGAATTGCCTGAAACACTGCGCTCCCCCGCAAAAGGATCATTTGGAACGGGGGGGTTGTTGTATTTTTCTACGCTAAAACTAGTTGCCGAAACTGAGGTTGGTTCGACATCATAATTAAACACTGCCTGCACAGCACGGCAGAGCGTTACGTTAGTTTTATTATTTTTCGGATCAACCCCGACAACATTAAAGCCGCGTTCGGTATTACCTGGTAACCCACCACCCCAGCCATTACCACCATTACCACCACCAGTAGCATCCAACAGTTGCCTGATAATAAAACTAGCAATCGCAAAGGCGGATAATACTATGGCTAAGCCGATTACACCGCCGGCCATAATTTTTTTGGCTTTGGCAATTTTTTGGGCATCACCACGAGAAGTCATCCAAATCCAGCCAGCATAAAGAATAAGACCGATAGCCACCACACCTAAGAAACCCAAGATAATATTAATTATCCGAGCAATAAGCCCTATCAAATTTACTTCCGTACCTAAATTAGTCTCATTACCAAATTCATTCAACCCCAAACCATCACTTTGAGCTAAAACTGATTGAGATAACACAAATCCAACCAATACAAAAATACCCAAACTAATTCCCAACCAAAAAGCTTTTTGATGTTTGCTAATTTTTGTTGGGAAATTGGGTAGTGTTGCCATAAATTTTAATTTAAGGCTGACTTAAAATTTCACGGACTAAATCACTGACCGTTTTGCCATCAACTGCTCCTTGGAAATGCGTCATAGTAGCTTTAGTTAATGGGCCAATAGCTTGAGCTCCTGATAATCCCTGCTCTTGCTTAATTCTGATAATGACTTTTTTAACTTCTTCTATATTAGGTCCTTGGGGTAAATAGCGTGCTATTACCTCAGCTTCGCCCCTTTCCTTGGCCGCTAGTTCTGGCCGACCACCCTGCTCATACATACCGGCGGCTTCTTGCCGCTTTTTAAGTTCACGACGAAAAACTGCGATCACCTCAGTCTCAGCTAGGCCATCGCTAGCTTTCTTGGCTATTTTTTCATTGTGTAAGGCCGACTTCAGCAATCTTAAGACCGTTAATTCGCTGGCTTTGCTTCTGGTGGCGGTGATTAAGTCCGCTTCCAGCCGACGCTCAATTTCCGTCATGAAATATTTAATTTACTTTTTAATTGTCCGCTTAATCATGGCTTTGATGCGGGGATTGCGGCTGCGCAAATCTTCTTCGGATAACTGGCCGGTTTTACGCAAATACTCTCGGCGTACGCGGATGGCTACCCGACGCAAAGCATCAGATCTCTGCTCCCGCTTGGTCTTATCGGTAGCAAAAAAACGCCGCTTCTTTGTACGCAAAATAACGCCCGATTGCTGCACTCTTTTGCTGAATCGGCGCATTAACCCTTCCACTGATTCGCCATCTCTTCGTTTTACTTCAATCACTGGGAGTCACCTCCTTTTCCAAAGGTTAAAATAAAAATAATCTAGTAATAATTATACTAGTAAAAGCAGTAATCGTCAAATAAAACCTACCGAGCTTTCTTTAGGCCAAAGTATCAGGTTCACGCGAGGCTAGGCGCTTTTGAATTTCCTCAATAACTTTATTAGAATCAACTATTTCCTGGATCCCATTCTCCATATCACGCACAATAATAGTGCCATCGGATAATTCTTTTTGCCCAATGACCAAGGTAAACTTTACTTTTAGGCGATTGGCAATCTCCAATTGATTCTTCAGGCCATCTTTAGTAAAACTTTCCGCCACTTTGATGCCTTGGCGCCTTAAATCCTCAAACAAGCGAATAGCTTTCTTTCTGGCCATCTCTCCCAGACAGGCTAAAAATATATCTGGTGCGGGCGGTAAGGGAATACCAACCTGCCTGGTTTTTAGCTCAGCCACTACCCGTTCAATCCCGCCGGCAAAACCAACCGCTGGAGTATTTTGTCCGCCCAGCTCAGCAATCAAATTGTCGTAGCGACCACCGGCCGCTAAGGCTGACTTGCCTTCATCAGCTCCCCAAACTTCAAAAACTGTACGCGTATAATAATCCAAGCCGCGTACTAAATAAGGATTAAGCTGATAAGCTAATTCCACTTCATCTAGATATTCAAGCAGCCTAACAAAATGCTCTTTGCATTGCTCACACAGAAAATCAACCAACTGAGGTGCTTGTAAAGCCAATTCCCTGTCCGCCTCTTCTTTGCAATCCAAAAGCCGCAAAGGATTTTTGGTCAAGCGACGCTTGCAGTCTTCACACAGTACCGAACGCTTAGTGCGGTAATAATCCTGTAAGGCTTGTTTGTAAGCTGGCCGGCATACCGGGCAACCTACACTATTGATCTGCACCGTAACAGGCAAATGCAGACTTTCAAATAAAGCGGCGGCCACTAATATTAACTGGCAATCAGCCGTGGCTGAACTTTCTCCTAAAATTTCAAAATCAAATTGCCAAAATTGGCGATAGCGCCCAGCTTGTGGGCGCTCGTGTCGCCACAGTGAACCTAAACTAAAAAGTTTCACCGGTTGCGGCCAAGTGTGCATGCCGTGTTCAATAAAGGCTCGGGCAATGCCCGCGGTATATTCTGGCCGCAATGACAAATGATCAGCCGACTGATCAACAAAGGAGTACATTTCTTTTTCCACCACATCAGTTGAAGCGCCGATGGCTCGGGTAAAAAGATTTGTTTTTTCCAGTGATGGAGTTTCCAATCGCTGGAAACTGTAGGTTTGTGCTAAGTCCGCCACCTCTTCCATCACAAAACTCCACCAGGGCCACTCGGGTGGCAGAATATCATGCATCCCCCTAACCAACTGGGGTGGAGTTATTTTTTTAACTTTAGCTTGATCGCTTACCGGAGGAGTTTCCGGGGATGGTTTTTTTTCTGGTGGCATAATTATGGTGCTATTGGTTCGGAAGCATATACTGACCAACGATCCACTGGCCAAGCCCGTACCCAAACTCGCCCAACAATAGAGCTCTGGTCAATTGGCCCAAACGAACGTGAATCAAGGCTAGCATTGCGATTATCACCTAAAACAAAATATTGATTTTCATCCAAGGTTACATCTAAGGAGCCAACTGTTTTAACCCATTCACCCAAATACGGTTCATTATATTCTACCTGCTCTCCGCCCGGAGAACTAATATATAGTTTTTCATCTATTATCGCTACACGCTCATTAGGTAGAGCGACGACTCTTTTAATAAAATAATTTGACGGATCCCTAGGGTAGCGAAAAACCACTACTTCTCCCCTATCGGGGGCGCGGAAACGGAAGGAAATTTCATCTATCAATAAATAATCATGATCATAAAAATTTGGTTCCATTGAAGCACCCTTAACATAAAACGGCTGCACCAAAAAATAACGTATAGGCAAAATAATGGCCAAGGATACCAAGGCCACTTTTACCACCTCCCAAAGCACCAATAAGGCTGATTTTAAATACTTAAACATTAGTAGATTACAGATAAATGGTGGGCGTACCTGGACTTGAACCAGGGACCTTACGGATGTGAACCGTACGCTCTAACCAACTGAGCTATACGCCCGCGCCAGCCTGATTCATAGAATTGGCAACAGCTGACATATAATAAACGATTTTTCCGCCGCGGGCAAACTGCTGTGTGGGTCGGCTAAATTGACAGTTAAACAGATTATATGGTAACATTTTTTTTACTTCTTGTAAAGTCACTTATGATAGCAATAAATCCGGAAGCGAGTCTCCCTCCCTCAGCCGGTGATGTAAACAGAGGGAAATTTTTTTTGTACTCACTCTTAATTATTTTGATTGGGGGTGGCTTGTGGTTATCGCGCCAGCCTAATGTTCAGGCAGTTGTAATGGAATGGAACGAACATTCTCTTTGGGAAAATGTTAAGCGTTTGGTGGGTGGCGATGATATTAAATTGGCCGGCGAAGACGAAGGGCGCATAAATATTTTAGTTTTAGGCCAGGGTGGCGCTAAACATGATGGCCCTTACCTGACTGACACTATTATGGTGGCCAGCCTAAAACCCGACACCAAACAAGTAGCTCTAATTTCCTTACCGCGGGATTTGGTAATACCTATTCCTGGTTTTGGCCTGAAAAAAATAAATAGCGCCAATGCCTATGGCGAAACCCGCGGTCTAGAACAAGGCGCAGTTTTAGCTGGTGACGCTATTGGCGCTGTTCTTGGTATCCCGATACATTATTATGCCCGACTTAGTTTTTCTGGTTTTGCTCAAGTGATTGATGACCTTGGTGGCGTACCTATCACTATTGAGCAGGGTTTTTCTGATCCAGAATATCCAACTGATACTAATGGCTTAACTACTGTTAGTTTTGAATCAGGCTGGCAAATTCTAAATGGCCAACGAGCTTTGCAATATGTTCGCTCCCGGCATGGCACTAATGGTGAAGGTTCAGATTTTGCCCGCGCCCGCCGCCAACAACAAGTAATACTGGCTTTGAAAGAAAAATTACTTTCCCCCGCTACTTACCTTAATCCCTCCCTCGCCCTGCGGCTATACCGCAACCTAAGTAACAGTATTGAAACTAACTTTGGTGCTAGTGAGGCTACTCGCCTAGTTCAGTTAGCGCGAGAGGTTGATCTTGATAACATCATCACCCGAGTTTTTGACACCTCGCCCGGCGGCTTGCTCCAAGAAACTATTGGCCCAGATGGCGCTTACCTGCTTATTCCTAATGTGCCGGATTATAGTGAATTGCAAAAAGCGGTTAGAAACATTTTTGATGTCAGTGAAGTAACGCGCGAGGCTGCCCAATTGGTCGTGGAAAACGGCACTAGCTCAGCCGGCTTAGCTGAAACCGTTAGCACCAGCTTAACTATTCAAGGTTTTAAAGTATTAAGATATGGCAACGCCTCTCATCAAAACTTTCCCCGGACCATACTTTATGATTACACCGGTGGCGCTAAACCAATAACACGTCAATTACTGGAATCTCTCTTCCTAATTAAAGCCGTAGAGCTCGAGCCCGCCACTAACGAAAGCGATATTGAATTCCGCTTGATTTTAGGGACAGATAGATTGCCCGCTAACGAATAATGCTATGCCAACACTTAAAGAACTGAAACCCTCAAGCGCTCTCTTGGTTGGGCGGGTGAATGTTGGCAAATCAACTATTTTTAACCGCTTGCTTAATAGATATCAAGCCATCACTTCAGCTGAAGCGGGCACCACTCGTGATTTAAACCGGTCTCTTTTGACTTGGCAGGGTAAAACCTTTTGGTTAATTGACAGTGGCGGCTATCACCGCTCCGGCAAAGATCTGGCTAACCAAGCCAGCCGCCATTTACTGCAACGCGCTTTAAACGAGGCGGCGGTTATTTTGCATTTGGTTGATGGGCAAACTGGCCTAACACCGGAAGATCGGGAATTAGCTCGACAACTCCGATCTATAAAAGCTCACCGCATTTTAGTAGTGAATAAAATTGATAGCCAAAATAAAAGGCTGGTAGCTACTGGGATTTCCTTGGGTTACCCCGATACTATTATGGTATCGGCTAAAAACGGTAGTGGTTTAGGTGATTTACTAGATCTGGTGGTTGCCCATATAGAATCGACTAATGAACCGTCACCTAGTTTGCGGGCGGCTTTTATCGGACAAACCAATGTGGGTAAATCATCCCTTTTTAATGCCCTGCTTAAAACCGACCGCAGTTTAGTTTTACCTACTCCCCATACTACCCGTGACCGAGTACATGATTTTTTGGAAACCAGTGGCCTGACTATTGAGCTAATCGATACTGCCGGGTTACGGCGTCAACACAATCTCGCACCGACTTTAGAAAAACAAAGTGCCAAGCAAAGCTTAAATGCCCTACAGAGAGTGGAAGTGGCCTTCATTACAATTGACGGCTCTGTTCCGCCAAGCTGGCAAGACCAACATATTGCTCAACAAATAACTGAGGTTCGCTTAGCCGCCGTTATCTTACTGACTAAGGCTGACCTGGTAAATAAAGAAGAAAGGCTGTCGGCCGAAAAAAGGCTAGATCACTGGATGCCAATGCTGTCTTGGGCCCCGCGACTTTGGGTTTCAGCTGTGAGCGGTGAGGGTGTAAATAAAATATTACCACTAGCTCAAGCCGCTAGTGCTAGTTGGCACCAACAATTAACTAAATCTGAACTGGATAATTTCTGGGCTTTTTTAAAAAGAAACCGAACTACCGGGAGATTGCCTTTAGCTGATTTTGCTCAAACAAGTATTAGTCCGCCCACTTTTAAACTCACTTTAAAGCAAAAAACTAATCCACCCCTGGCGATTGGCGATTGGGCCGCCAGCCAACTAAGAAAAAAGTTTAGTTTTTTGGGTAGTCCGATAATCGTACGTATGGAGACTACCCGCCAAGCTAAATAATTATTTTTTGCTATAATTAAACTATGAAACTGATTGTTGGTTTAGGAAATACTGGTACTAAATACGCAGATACACTGCATAATATCGGCTGGGTGGCAGTGGAAAAATTAGTTGCCCAGGCCAATGGCACATGGAAATCTTTTTCAAAAATTTCCGAAATCTGCCAGCTAAATTCCAGCCAAGCAATTATATTAAAGCCCTTAACTTTCATGAATGAATCCGGCCGGGCCGTTCGGGAAATAGTTGATTATTTTAAAATCACGCTTGATGATCTCTGGGTGGTGCACGATGAGCTGGATCTGCCGCCGGGAGAAATCAGAATAAGTTTTGACGCCTCCTCAGCTGGGCATCGGGGCGTGCAAAGTCTGATTGAGTCATTATCCAGTCAGGCTTGGTGGCGTTTCCGCCTAGGTATTGGCCGCCCACCGACAAATATCCAAGCTGATAATTTTGTTTTAACCAAGCCTGATACCATAGTAGCTACCTTTATTGCTGATAGTATTTCTAAAACTGTAGATTTATTAAAATTGGCTTTAACCGATGGCATTGCCTCGGCCAGCCTTAAAAACAAAGAAAAATAAAAAGCCCCTAAAAAACAGGGACTGGTGGTGTACTTAAGCCTACTCACCAGTGCCAGGGAGCACTAATTTTATACTGCCCCCTGTCTTTACAGACTAACGCTTGTTAAGGAGGGGTCACAAGTGTCAGCCACTGGCAAGTAGACTAAAATACGCCGAAAAAAATTTTTAACTAGGTTTAAAATTTTGTGAGCACGCCCATCCTAGCACCGATCACTAAAAATGTCAAGATGATCGGGCATAAAGAGCTCTGGTCAGCTAAGTTGCCAGACAAACTAAAGAACAGCTTATTCAGCCAGCTTAGCCTGCCGACTAACCTAACAGCTCAAGCCTTCCTGATCGCTCACCTCCCCCCGTCAAACCTTGCCGGGGGCGTAGTTTGGTGTTTACCTTCTCATCGTGACCTTAGCCAAGCCAAGAAACTGGCTGATTTTTGGTTCTCTGTTTTTGCTGACATCCTGCCTAATAAACCTTTGATTTATACTTTTCCTCAGGACTTCACTGCCTGGTTGACTTTAGATAAAAAAGAAAGATTAATTCTGCTTTTAGTAGCTCAGGAACACTTAAATCTAGCCCTGTCGTCAGCTGATGAAATTAAACAAAATACAATTGAACTTAAAGTAAATGAAGTAATAAAACCATCTCAAGTTTTAAATAAGCTCTTAGCCGCTGGTTTTGAACCCGGGCCCTTGCCTGATCGGCCGGGCTGGTACCAAAAACATGGCGGCACTTTAATAATCTCAACTGCAGATGATAGCTGGCGTTTGATTTGGAACGGCGATACCTTAGAAAAAATTGAAGAGCTGGTTCTTGAATCCGGTTTAGCTAAACAGGTATTATCTGTCGTAAAAATATTACCCCATAACTTGGCACCCAAGTCCACTAGTTCGTTGGCAAATTTTATCT
>Ga0208373_1001477_pt1 | contig 31184 bp, 30 predicted proteins | sample RifOxyC2_FD_184036 | JGI IMG/M metagenome (GOLD analysis project Ga0208373, IMG submission 184036) | Soil microbial communities from Rifle, Colorado - Rifle Oxygen_injection C2 (SPAdes) | ecosystem: Environmental > Terrestrial > Deep subsurface > Rock core/Sediment | place: Rifle, Colorado... | reverse complement strand
CTACCATCTGGCGGGTGTATGTGCAACAACTCTTTGTCTGTGCTGCTTATAATCTTCACCGAGTCGAGTTCCTCCTGCGTATGAGCTAGCGGTAGCTTTCAGGAAAATAGAGAAAAACGAAGAAAATGGGGCAATTAATGACAGAAAACTACTGCCAGATACAGCTAATCACGAAGCCGCAGCAGAAAAAAGTACTTTTTCAAAGTTCTCTCTATTAAAGCTGTGTTGGCTTTGTAAAGTAAAAGGTAAGCCCTAGCTGTATGACCAAAAGAAAATCTGGTGCTTTCCTTTCTTGCCTTTTCTGAAATCTTCATCCTTTTTCTGGCATCCGCAGCTAATGTGGAAAGCAATGATGCAAGCATGGCTGGGTTTTTCCCCTCATATAGCAACCCATCAACCCCATGCGTCATTACCTCATCATTCCCATACCCATTGGTTGCAACGACAACGCATCCTGCAGCCATCGCCTCAATGTTTGCTGTAGCCATCCCTTCCTGTACACTTGGATTGACAAAGATGTCAATCTGCGATAGGTATGATGGGACATCGTCGGGAGGAACCATACCCATAAAGCGCGTCGTTTGTGTTATGCCTAACTCTTTGGAAATGCGCTCCAGCCTGCTTCTCTGCGGGCCGTCGCCAAGTATCCAAAGCTCGGTTCCTCCGCTTTTCAGCTTGGCATATGCTTCAAGGAGGTCAGATACCCTTTTCTCAGGAACCAGCCTTCTGGCTGTCCCGATTATTATCTTCCCTGATTTTTTCCGAGGTAATGAAAAATGGCTTATATCTATGCAGTTGGGGATGACTGTCATCTGTTGTGTATTAAGGCCATACTCATGGGCTTTATCTTTCATGTACTTACTTACCGCAACGACAGCGTCGCTCCTGTTATGTACGAATGAGAGCATGCGCCTTATAAGCAGGTTATTGGGTAGATGGAATTCTGCCCCCCATGCCGTTGTGACGACTGGCTTTCTGTGCAGCGGCTTAAGGAGGCACGCAAAGAATCCTGAAGGCAGGTACCAGTGGGCATGGATGATGTCATAGCCCTTTACTATCCTGAGAAGATGATAACTCGTGCTTGCAAGATAGCCAGGAACCTGAAGGCGGGCAAGCCAGCTGTTTTTTACAGAAGGTATCAGCCCCCGGTGGGTGTGAAGGGAGGGAGAGGTAAAAAGCGCATAAGGATATTCATAGATGGTTGCCCCATCCATAGAGTAGGAAGAGAATTTCCTCTTGGTAGAGTATATAAGGACTCCAACCTCAACACCCTGCCAGGTAAGCCCCCTTACTACGTTTCTCACAAATGGCCCTAAGGGTGACCCTTCAATCGGGTAAGATGAGGTGAGCATAAGGACCTTCATGATTCATACCCTCTTCCATCGGATGGGAAAAAATGAGAACAGCGTCATGAAAAACTTAAGAGATTCAGAAAACAGTTTCAGCTTTGAGCGCCCAAACCTGCGCTCACGAAAAGTAACCGGGATTTCGGCAAGCCGCATCCCTGCAACATGCGCTTTTAGTATCATCTCAAACAAGATAGAATTGTCAGACCGGCGAAGACGCACCGTTTCAATAAGGCTCTTTCTGAAGATGCGAAAATTAACTGAAAAATCATGGACTTTAAGGCCAAAGAGCGCAACAATAAGCCTGTTGCCCGTGCGGCTGATAAGATACTTGATGAGGGTGAGCGGCTGCTTTGCTTCATACCTTCCGCCTTTGGAGTGCCTGCAGCCGACAACAAGGTCATAGCCTTGCTCTATCTTTGCATACAGGCTGCGCATGTCTTTTGTTGAGAACGAAAGGTCTGAATCAGAGGAAAGGATAAAAAATCCCCTTGCTGCTGCATAGCCTTCCTTTAGCGCATGGCCAAGGTCATATTTGGTCCTCTGGATTACCCGTATGTTCCCGTACTTTCTGTTCAGTTTCTCGCAAAGCTCTTTTGTTCCGTCAGGAGAATGTGCGTCAACAACGATGATCTCATGAGATACTTTAGAGAAGGCATGCTCTATATCAGGGATAAGGATCTCAAGATTTGCTTTTTCATTCATTGACGGAAGCACAAGAGAAAGCCTGGCCATCTCATTCGTCTCCTTTGCCAAGTGATGCGAGCACCTTTCGGATGCCTGTGGCTTTGTCAACAGCAGGCTTCCAGCCTATCATCCGTGTTGCCTTTTTAGTGTCGGCAACAAACACCTTTTGGTCGCTCACTCTGAAGGGGAGGTGCTCATACGCTAAGGTGACGTTAAGCTCCCGCTCAAGAAAAGCGAACAGCTCAAGAAGTGAAAGGCTATTATCCATGCCTCCGCCAATGTTAAAGGCATTGCCCGAGATTGCATCAGCCTTAGAAAGTGCCATCTCATACAGGCGTACTGCATCGTCAGCATGCAAAACGTCCCTCACCTGCCTGCCGCTGCCTGAGATGTCAAAGGTCGTGGAGGGATTCTTTGCTGTTTTCAGTGCCATTTCACAAAACCAGCCTATCCACCCCTGATCGTAGGTAGCATGCTGGTATCCTCCAAACAGGGAAGAGTGCCTGAACACGATAGTCTTGAGCCCATACAGCCGTGCATAGTCACGAAGGTACATGTCTGCGGTGGCTTTTGAGATGCCATAGGGAGTCATGGGGTCAAAAAGCGTCCGCTCGTCAAAGCCGTCGGGATAGTCAGGCGCAACATAGCGTGTCTCTTGCTCTTCAAACACCACGGTGCTCAAATCCCCATATACCTTATTGGTGGAGGAATAGGCTATGGCCGATGAAGGCGAAAAACGCCGCACTGACTCCAGAAGATTGAATGTCCCCAAGGCGTTTACTCTGAAATCATGTAGAGGGTATTTGATAGAGGTGGTCATTGCTACCTGTCCTGCAAGATGGCAAATCGCCTCGGGCTTGAGTTTTCGCACCAGCGCATCCACCTGTTGACTGTTAGTGATGTCTCCCTCAATGAAATCCAAAGAATGCGATGACCTTAAGCTTGCGAGATTCTCCCTGCTGCCTTTTCTTGATAGGTTATCAAAAAGGGTAACCTGATGGCCTTTGAGCAAAAGGTGTTTTGCAAGGTTTGAACCAAGAAATCCGCAGCCACCAGTGATAATATACGCCATTGCAGCAAAAAAAATAAGTACTCTTTTAAATATTGCGGGAATACACATAACAATGAAAGTCGTTATTCTTGCGGGAGGGCTTGGGACAAGGCTTAGCGAGGTAACAGAGCTTAAGCCAAAGCCAATGGTTGAGATTGGAGGCAAGCCTATACTGTGGCATATTCTCAAACTATATGCCAGCCAGGGATTCAGTGAATTTATCATCTGCCTTGGGTACAAGGGATACGTGATAAAGGAATACTTTGCCAATTATTTCCTGCATCAGTCTGATATAACGATAGACCTTGGGAAGAACAGCATTGAATGCCACAGGATACATTCTGATCCATGGAAGATAACTCTTATTGACACAGGCATGGATGAATTGACTGGCGGAAGGATAAAGAAGATACAGAAGTACGTGGGGAATGAGCCATTCATGCTTACCTATGGTGACGGGGTGTGTGACATTAACCTCAAGGAGCTTTTGGCATTCCACCACAGGCATGGAAAGCATGCAACAGTCACTTCCATCAGGCCAAAAGGAAGGTTTGGGGAACTCAACATATCAGGAAAGGGTGAGGTGAGCGCATTTAGGGAAAAGCCAATAGATGGCGGGGGATGGATAAATGGAGGTTTTTTTGTCCTTAATGGGACCATTTTTGACTACATCAGGGGTAATGAGATGTGGGAGCGAGGGCCTCTTGAAAGGCTTGCAAAGGACAATCAGTTACTTGCCTTTAAGCATGCGGGATTCTGGATGTGCATGGACACTATGAGGGACAAGAAAGAGCTTGAAGAGTTGTGGAGTTCTGATAAGCCACCCTGGAAAATGTGGGAATAACATGAGTGCAATCCTGATTACAGGCGGAACAGGCTTTTTGGGAAGCCGCATAGCAGAGCGGCTTCTGGCTGAGGGAAGGGAAGTTATCCTGTATTCAACCAATAGAGGAAAGAGGAGAAGGGTTGCGCACATAGAAGGAAGGGTTCAGGTGTATTCCTCCCTTAGTGAAGTATTTGCCAGGCACACTATAGCAGCAATAATTCATACCGCAACCGTGTATGGAAAGGATGAAGGGTTATCCGACCTGATAAGTACAAACCTGCTTTTGCCTGTAATGCTTGCAGAAAAAGCCATGCAGCATTCTGTGAAGCTTTTCGTTAATATTGACACCTTTTTAGGAGCAGAAACAAACGCATATGCCCTTTCAAAGAAGCAGTTGCTGCCCTGGCTGAAAATGGCAAAAGGCAGTGTTTCGATAGTGAATCTCAAGACGGAGATGTTCTATGGCGAGGATGATAATCCTCAAAGGATTATTCCTTCACTCATCATTAAGCTTCTTGCAGAAGCAGAAGACATCCAGCTGACAAGCGGAGAGCAGGTAAGGGACTTCATCCACGTTGATGACCTTGCCGGATTAGTGTGCAAAGTGATAGCAAAGGCCAAAGCAATGAGTCATGGATTCTATGAGTACGAGGTCGGATATGGAAGCCCCCTATCCATAAAGGAGCTTGCGCAAAAGCTCAAGAAGCTCACTGGCAACAGGTCAAGCAGGCTCAGCTTTGGCAAGATTCCTTACAGAAAGAATGAGCTTATGCATGCTGCTCCAAACATCGCAAAAGCAAAAAAAGATTTTTCTTGGGAGCCAACAACAAGCCTTGAAGAAGGCCTCAAAAAGGTTATTGCCTGGGAGCGGAGAGGGAGAAAGGATGAATGAGATAGGCCCCTTTGGTGGCGCATTCCGAGGGAAAAAAGTCCTTGTCACGGGGCATACAGGATTTAAGGGAAGCTGGCTTACTATATGGCTTCTTGAGCTTGGGGCAGAAGTGGTTGGATTCTCTCTTGAGAAATATCCTAACGATTATCTGTTCAAAAAAACAGGGCTCAGCAAAAGGATAATTGACGAGAGGGGAGACATAGCATCTGCTGATGAGGTCAATGCCGTTGTCGCAAGGCATGCTCCAAGTGTTATCTTCCACCTGGCAGCGCAGCCCCTCGTAAGGGATTCATATGCCCATCCCATGGGGACCATTCGCACAAACGTGCTTGGCACTGCAAACATCCTTGAAGTGCTAAGAGCACGCAAAGGCATCAAAGCTGCCGTCATCATCACCACAGACAAGTGCTACAAGAACAGGGAGCAGGAATTGCCCTACAGGGAAGAAGATGAGCTTGGAGGGCATGACCCCTATAGCGCAAGCAAGGCCTGCGCAGAGTTTCTAATTGCGTCATACAGGGATTCATTCTACGATGCTGCAAGGGTACCTGTTGCATCAGCAAGGGCAGGCAACGTCATCGGCGGCGGAGATACTGCAAAGGACAGGCTCATCCCTGACTGCATCAGTGCGCTAAGGGAAGGCAAAAAGATACGCATCAGAAACCCTAGTGCCGTAAGGCCATGGCAGCATGTTCTTGAAGCGACATACGGGTATCTCCTGCTCTGCAGCAAACTCCTCACAGAAGGGCAAAAATTCGCCCAACCGTGGAACATAGCGCCAGACAAAACATCAGTTATCACCGTCAGGCATGTTGTTGAGCGCATCATTTCGTCTTTTGGCACAGGCTCATGGGAAGATGTTGGCAATAAGGGTGAGCCTCACGAGGCTAAGCTTTTGCTCCTTGACAACGCGAAGGCAAAAGCGCATCTTGGGTATTGCCCTATATGGGATGTCTCCATCGCGCTTGAAAAAACTCTCGAATGGTACAAGCGCTCAGAAAAAGAAGATGGCTACAGCTTATGTGCACAGCAGATCCATGAGTATTGCAGGGAGGCAGCAAAGAATGGATGAGCACAGCCTTCGTGAGGAGATAAAGCGCCTGATAAGAGATTATTATGAACTAAGATTTGCTGACGCAAAGAGAGAGGATGTGCCCGTATCAGGAAAGGTCTTTGATTCCGAAGAGCTTTCTGCAATTGTAGATGCCGCACTTGACGGCCACTGGACCGAAGGAAAATATTCCCTGATATTTGAGCAGAAGCTAAAGGAATTTATTGGAGTGAGCCATGCCATGGTAGTAAACTCAGGCTCATCGGCAAATTTGCTTGCGTTCATGACGCTGTGCTCCTACCAACTTGGCGAAAGAAGGATTCAAAAGGGGGATGAAGTCATAACGGTCGCTGCTGGGTTTCCAACAACAATCAACCCCATCATTCAGGCAGGCTGCATCCCTGTTTTCTGTGATATTAACCTAGGCACATATGACATCAATATCGTTCATCTCAATAAAGCAATAAGCAGGAAGACGAAAGCCATCATGCTTGCCCATACCCTCGGAAATCCCTTCAATGTTGACGCAGTGGTTGATGTATGCAAGAAGCATGGGCTTTGGCTCATTGAAGACAATTGCGACGGCCTTGGCTCAACCTATGCAGAAAAGCTCACGGGGACGTTTGGAGACATCAGCACCATTAGCTTTTATCCTGCCCACCACATCACCCTTGCAGAAGGGGGAGCAGTCTGCACCAATAATCCCAAGCTTTCAAAAATTGCAAGAAGCATCAGGGACTGGGGAAGAGATTGCTACTGCAAGACAGGAAGGGACAACACCTGCGGAAAAAGGTTCGGGCACAGGCTTGGTGACCTCCCTGAGGGGTATGACCATAAGTACATCTATTCGGAATTGGGATACAACCTCAAGAATACCGATATCAACATAGCGATAGGGATTCCCCAGCTTGCAAAGCTTCCAGGATTCATAGAGAAGAGAAAAGAGAACTTTAAGGCACTACACGATAGGTTTGCGAAATGGGAGAAATATTTCATCCTTCCAAAGGCAACAGAGCAAGCAGACCCATCATGGTTTGGGTTTCCCCTAACACTCACTGAGCGCTTCCCCACAAAGAGGGCAGAATTCCTTAGGTTTCTTGCTGAGAAAAAGATAGCAACACGACTCCTGTTTGGAGGCAACATTACAAAACAGCCCTATTTTAAGGCATATGGGATACCTTATAGGGTAGCAGAAAGCCTTGCCAACACCGACATTGTAATGAATAATGCCTTCTGGATAGGAGTCTCCCCATTGACTGGAGCTGCTGAAATCGAGAAAGTCATTAGCGCATTTGAGGAGTATCTCAAAGAGAATCTTTAAGGGTTTTGAAGTAGGCAATGGTGTTCGTGAGCCCATCCTCCACCCCTACCCTCGGCACCCACGAAAGCCTCTCCTGAGCGAGGGTAATGTCAGGCCTTCGCTGCTTAGGGTCATCCGAAGGGAGATCCTTATGCACAATTTCAGATGATGAGCCTGTCAGGGCAATTACTTTTCTGGCAAGTTCCAGCACCGTAAACTCGCAAGGGTTCCCAAGGTTGACTGGCCCAATACAATTTTCCTGCCCCATCATGGCAATCATCGCTTCCACAAGGTCTGCAACATAGCAGAAGCTTCGCGTCTGCGAGCCATCCCCATACACCGTGAGCGGTTCACCTTTCAGCGCCTGCACGATGAAATTTGAGACGACCCTTCCGTCGTTTGCCGCCATCCTTGGTCCGTAGGTGTTGAATATCCTCACGACACGGATGTCAACGCCATGAGCCCTGTGGTAGTCAAAGCACAGCGTCTCAGCGACGCGCTTGCCTTCGTCGTAGCATGCCCTTATCCCGACACAATTCACGTTTCCCCAGTACGACTCCTTCTGTGGGTGCTCCAGAGGGTCCCCGTACACTTCAGAGGTTGATGCCTGCAGGAATCTGGCTCTGTGCTTTCGCGCCAGGCCAAGCATGTTCATGGTCCCAAGGATGTTTGTCTTGATGGTCTTGATGGGGTTGAACTGGTAATGCACCGGGGATGCAGGGCACGCAAGATGGTAAACCTGGTCAATGTGATTGTCAAGGAACAGCTGCTCAACCACATCATGCTTGATGACCTTAAACTGTTTCTCATTGCAAAGATGCTGCACGTTATCGTCTGTGCCTGTAAAATTATTGTCAACGCAGATGACATAATATCCTTTTGCAATAAGCGCATCGCACAGATGGCTTCCGATAAAGCCTGTTCCTCCAGTCACCAGCACCCTCATCTTACCTTGCACTCCACCATTCATCAGCTTCCCTTAACTGCTCGTGGCTGCCAATATCAAACCATCGCTCTGTGAATGCAAACCCGTACACTTCTCTGTGTGAGGAAAGGTACTTGATGAAATCCCCCAGGTTGTCAGGCTTGCGATGTTCCCTGATGCACTTACCAAGCTCTGTAATGTCATCCTTTGAGAAGATGTAGCAGGCAGTGCTTGCAAGGGTGCTCTTAGGCTTTGCAGGCTTCTCCTGAAAGTCTATGATTCTATGTGAGCTATCAAGCGAAACAATGCCATACTGCGATGCAAGCTTCCTGTCTTTCACGTCGTAGAGCGCAACGACCGAGCGCTTTTTCTTAAGAAAGAATCCGTGCAGGTGCAGAAGGGAGAATTCAAAGAGGTTATCGCCACCAATAACGAGCACATCATCATCAATCCTTTCTCTCTCAATGACAAAGTGGATATCCCCTATCGCCCCAAGCCTGTCTTCGTTTGATAGCGTGCCGTCGTTCACTATCACGATTTCCTTCGGATGCCTGAGTCCCTTTTTCCATTCATTAAAATGCGAAGAGAATTTATCATTAGTCACGACATAGATAGCATCAAGGGAGCCAATGCCGTCAAGCCTCCCGATGATATGCTCTATAATTGGTTTGCCCCCAACAGAAAGAAGCGGCTTTGGCTTATTCCTGGTCAGCGGATAGAGCCTGGTAGCATACCCAGCGCAAAGGATGATTGCTTTGATTCTGAACACCTCTTTTTTAATTCCTGTTGCCGTTGCCCCTGCCAACGCCGATGTAGTTGAACCCCATCTCCCTCATCTGGCTCATGGCATAGACGTTTCTCCCATCAACGATGTTAGGCTCTTTCAAAAGTGATTTCATCTTTTCCTTGTCTATTTCCCGAAACTCATTCCATTCCGTGAGCACCACAAGGCAATCCGCATCTTTCAGCGCGCCATAGGGAGTCTTGAAATACGCTACATCTGAAAACAGGGAAGTGGCTACCTTTTCTGCTTCAGGATCATACGCCCGCACAGAAGCGCCCTCCTTCTGCAATGCGGGAATCACGATAAGAGAGGGCGCTTCTCTCATGTCGTCGGTCTTTGGCTTGAATGCTAGCCCCCACACCGCAATGGTTTTGCCCTTAAGGTGAGGCACAAGCTGCTTTACCTTTGGCACGATTGAATGCTTCTGCATCTCATTGACCTTTTCAACTGCATCGAGAATCAGGCCAGGCATGCCATTGTCCTGCATGGTGCGCATGAGCGCCTTGACGTCTTTTGGAAAGCAGCTGCCTCCATAGCCAGCTCCAGCCTGCAAAAATCGCGGGCCTATCCTGCCATCAAGCCCCATCCCCCGCGCAATGTCTTTCACGTCTGCTCCTACCTTCTCGCACAATTGCGCAATCTCGTTCATAAACGATATCCTTGTTGCAAGCATTGCGTTGCTTGCGTACTTTATCATTTCAGATGTCCTGACGTCGGTGAAAAGGATTGGCTTGTTTGCCCGTACAATGCCTGCATACAGCTTCTCCATCGCCTTTCGTGCCCGCTCGCTTGTGGTGCCGACCACAATCCTGTCAGGGTTGAGAAAATCATTGACTGCTTCGCCTTCCCTCAAAAATTCAGGATTGGACACCACGTCAAAATCAATTGCGGTTTTCCTGTGCTGCCTGATGGTGTCGGCAACGAGGTCTCCTGTCCCCACGGGAACGGTACTCTTGGTTACAATCACCTTATAGCCATTTATTTTCTGCCCTATCTCCTTTGCTGCGGCAAGGACGTACCTGAGGTCAGCACGCTCATCCTTGCCCGGCGGTGTGCCAACGGCGATGAAGATGACCTCTCCTGAGGCTATGGCTTCTGCAGAATCAGTGGTGAACGCCAGGCGCTCCTTCTCAACATTGCGCCTGACAAGTTCGGCAAGACCTGGCTCGTAGATGGGGATGATGCCTTTGTTAAGGCCGCCTATCTTCTTTTTGTCAATATCAACGCAGGTTACGGTGTTGCCTAGTTCTGCTAAACACGTCCCTACCGTGAGCCCGACGTACCCCGTTCCCATTACTGTGATGTTCATGCTCCCTGCTATCAGGAGGCGCTTTAAAAAAATTTCCTATTGGCGTACTGCTTCACTATTCTGAAAAGCAATCAAGATAGCCAGTAGTATGAAGTTAGGGGATATCAATTGGGCAAGCTCGTGTTGAAGGAGCAATAGCAAAAAGGCAATAGCTACCCTCCCATCACTTCCACAGCCAACGGGTAACCTCATCCCATTCGTTGCATCTGACCTATCTCTTGACGATTCCGAGGTAAACAAAAAAAGCCTCAGTTGGCCAGCAGGTCATTGCCGCAGTGTAGCGCGCTGCTATTTGCGGGCATGGAGGATGAGCGATGGCACTGTGCACGACGGAATTATGGTCATCAATTTCACCGCAGGCAAAAGGAGAGAGGACAACAGTGTCGCTTTTGGCAAAGTAGCCGTCGGCAATGAGCTTCTAGGGAATGCATTTTTTCGGGAATGATGCCGAGCGCACGCTGCAATCAAGGCAGGCTGGCTTCATGATGGTGAAGTGTTACGATTGGCTCAACAAATACCTCTTGAAAGTCCAAAACATGGATACCTTAAGTATGGATAAAGGGTAAAAAAGAAAGGGGTGACAGCTTCCCTGGCCTCCCGCGCATAGCGCAGTACCACCAGAGACGGAAGCCAGCTTAACTGTCCGAGTTCGGAATGGGATCGGGTGTGACCTGGCCCCTATGGCCGTCTAACACAGGGGGGTTTCCATGGGTTTATAAAACTTACGCCCACCCTCTTCTCTTAAAGTACAGCGCCATCACCGCGCCCAACACAGCCATCCCGATAATGATGTACCAGAACCCGTGAGGATCGCTCAAAAAAGGCATAAAGGCAAAATTCATCCCATAGATTCCCGTAACGAACGTCAAAGGGATAAAAATCGTTGCAATCAGGGTCAGTACCTTCATCACCTCATTCATCCTGTTGCTCATGGACGAAAGGTAGATGTCAAGCATCCCCGCAAGCAAATCCCGATAGGTTTCAATCGTATCAATCACCTGGATGGAATGGTCATACACGTCCCGAAGGTAGGTCTTGGTGGATTTCCTGATGAGCACAGAGTCGTTTCTCTGCAAGCCAGAGAGCACCTCACGAACAGGCCACACCGAGCGGCGCAGGTATATCATCTCCCGCTTCAGGTGGTGCAGCAAATCCACGGTCTCAGTTGTCAGGCTGTGAATGATGTCTTCCTCCAGATTCTCAATCTTTTCCCCAAAGCGCTCTAGTACCTCAAAGTACCTGTCAACCACAAGGTCCATAAGAACATAGGCCAGATAATCAGCACCCATCTTCCTGATTTTTCCCTTGCCCTGCTTGATCCTCTCCTTGACTATAGCAAAGACGTCCCTGTCGGACTCCTGAAACGAGAGTACATATGCAGGGCCTATCACCAGCGATATCTGCTGGGGGAGGGTGGTGTGCTTGTCGGTGTCATGGGAAAGCGCCTTTAAGACAACAAAAAGATAGCCTTCATAATCCTCCATCTTCGGCCGCTGGTCGGTATTTGCTATGTCCTCAAGCAAGAGCGAGTGCAGCCTAAAATGCTCACCGATTTTCTTTATAGTCTCAATGTCATGCACGCCCTGAATGTCAATCCATGATACCGTCTGCTTGTTCTCAAATGACAGGCACTCCTCAACCTTTGCCGTCTCATGCACGGTCAGGGTGCTTTCCGTATAGTCAAAGAACGAGATTTTTAACTCGGGCTTGTGCCTGCCCGTGTGGATGACGGTTCCTGGCGGCTGCCCTATTTTCCCCTTGCGCGAGATTTCCCTTGCCATTCCCTCACTTTTTGCCGCAGGGGAACTTTAAAAGTCTTTCCCGTAAAAAGCAGAATGCAGCGTCCATGTGAAGCCAAAGCAAAAAAACCTCACAACGCTTAAATAACCAGGGAAAAACCTATACATTACCATGGGGTCATACACCCGATTCGACGCTGCGATCACCAGCGTCCTGCAGCCTGTTGCAAACCTCTATAGGTTCCTGCGAAAGCTCTTGAAGAAAACAAAGGCATCGCTGCCAAAGGCCTATGACGAGGTAGAAGCAGTCATCAAGTCGCAACTGGTTGGCTATGGCCGCGACAAGGAGTTCCTTGCCTCGCCAAACGTTGACCTGTTCACTGAAGCGATTATGGATAATATCGTGGAGCGCGTCCCTAACGTCAGCCGAAATACCCTCAAAGGCATCATCAAGGACAAGTCCTCTCAGTCGTTCATTGACCTGCTCATCAAGGGTCTTGGTGCAGGCTACGCTGGAGAGTCCAAAGACTACACCCTCTTCAGGAAAGGTGAGCTTTTCAAATCTGTCCTCATTGCAAACAGGGGCGAGATAGCATTAAGGGTCATCAGGGCGTGCAAGGAATTAGGCATACGGCCCATCATCATCTACACCAAGCCTGACAAGGAATCTCTGGCCGTGAGGTTTGCTGACAAGGCTGTCTGCATAGGCTCTCCTGAAAAGTACCTTGACATCCATAAAATCATAGCTATCGCAAAGAAGACAAAAGCCGATGCCATCCACCCTGGCTACGGATTCCTTGCTGAAAACGCTGAATTTGCCGATCTCTGCGCAAAAAACAAGATAACCTTCATCGGCCCTACTGCAAAGACCATACGGATGCTCGGCGACAAGGCCAGCGCCAGAGACACCATGCTCAAGGCAGGGGTGCCAGTCCTTTCAGGCTCAAAACCCCTTGCATCAGCTGAAGAGGCCATTGCCATCGCAAAAAAGATTGGCTATCCTGTTATCCTCAAAGCCGTTGACGGCGGCGGCGGCAAAGGCATGCGCATTGCGCGAAAAGAGGATGACCTGGCCAAAGCCTACCCCTCAGCAACGGCAGAAGCCGAATCCGCATTCGGAAACAGTGCCGTATACCTGGAGCGATACGTCGAGAGGCCAAAACACATTGAATTCCAGATTCTTGCCGACAACTACGGCAACGTGATTCACCTTGGAGAGCGTGAGTGCAGCATCCAGCGCAGGCACCAGAAGCTCATTGAAGAAGCGCCTTCACCTGCAATCACTCCTGAGTTGCGGGAGAAGATGGGAGGAATCGCTGTGAATGCAGTCGCTGCAGCAGGCTATTCCGGAGCAGGAACGGTGGAATTTCTGCTTGATGGGAAAAATAACTTCTTCTTCATCGAGATGAACACCAGAATCCAGGTTGAGCACGGAGTAACTGAGATGGTGACAGGCGTTGACCTTGTCAAAGAGCAGATAAAAATCGCATCTGGCGCATCGCTTGCATACAGGCAGGAAGACATAAGCATCATCGGCCATGCCATTGAATGCCGAATCAACGCCGAATCACCCTACAACGATTTTGCCCCTGATGTGGGCCAGATAACGACCTATCTTACTCCTGGCGGCCCAGGCATTCGTGTCTGCAGCTCATGCCACACCGGCGCGGTCATCAGCCCGCACTACGACTCCCTCATTGCAAAGCTCATGTGTGCAGGAAAGACCAGAGCCGAAGCCATCTCAAGAACTGAGCGTGCACTATCTGAATTCATCATCGAGGGCGTCGAGACTACGATTCCGTTCCACCGCCTTGTTCTTTCCCAACCAGACTTTCGCAAGGGCAACGTTTACACCTCCTTCATCGAGGAGAAGCATATCATCAAAGCACTGAAGAAGGGGCGGAAAAGCCACCCGTTGATAAAGAAGGAGTTGGGAAGGAAAGAAAAGCTGCTCATTATCACCGCTGCTGCTTCGCGGTATCTTGAGAAGAGAAGGCACGTTCCCGTGGCGAAGCAAAGCAACTGGATGGCTGAGGCGCGAAGAGAGGCTGCAGAGCAGGAGATCTGAACCTGCCATTTTTTATACTTCTGAACGCGCCCCGTGATTGATGTTCACCATTCATCATTTTCGCTCAGTCACCTCAACTAGCGATGTTGCAAAGCGCTATCCAAAAAAGTCTATCATTCTAGCCGACATCCAGACTAGGGGGAGAGGAAGGCTTGGCAGAGAGTGGTCATCCAAGCCAGGGGGCATCTGGATGTCGGTCGTGCTTGAGCCAACGGAAAATCCCCTCTACCATCTCACCTTCCTCGCCAGCGTCGCAGTGCGGGAAGCGATCAGCACGGCTACAGGTGTCCAGGCTAGGATAAAATGGCCAAACGACCTTCTCTATGAAAAGAAAAAGCTCTGCGGCATCCTCACCGAAGGATTCTTCATAGGAAATGAAAAAAAACTCATCGTAGGGATTGGTCTCAACGTCAACAACACCGTGCCAGGAATCAAAAAGACTCCAGCAATAGCCCTCAGGGACATCACCAAAAAGAGCGTCAGCAGAAAAAAGCTCATTGCGCACATAGTGGCCCAGCTTGAGCAGTGGCATCTGCTTTACGCAAGTATTGGCTTTCTCCCCGTCCTCCTTGCATGGAAGGCCAACAATGCAGTACTCGGTCAGAGGATAAAAATCCACAAAGGAAAAACAGCATTCACAGCAACCCCGGTTGACGTTGACGAAGACGGCAACCTCATCGTTATGCAGGGGGAGAATAAGCAAACGGTAACTGATGGAGACATACTATTGCTGTAATGCCCTGATGGCATCAGGAACCCTTACGGGCTTCATCTCCCTGGAGATGAACACATTCACCGTATACCCTTCTGCAAGCAAAAGCGCATCCTCTTTCCTGTAGACCTTATAGAGAAACCTGAAGTATTACGGTGGCAGGTATGTAGTAAGCTCCCTTGGAAATCCCCTGCGCCAATAGATTTAAATAGCAATTTTCCGCAGTACCCCTGATGAACACCCTCAAACGCATACCATTGCTGAGAAGGACTTTTGAGATCAGCTACACCTTTGTCGTCGTCATCATATTAAGCATCATCGGCGGCCTTATCCTTGCCTTTCCCGTGATGTGGCTCTGGAACTACGTCTTCAACAAGGTGCCCTCAGTCCATCTCAACGTATTTCAGGCATGGGCGCTGAACATCCTTACCGGAATACTCTTTGGAAAGACCTCATCAGATTCCTCGAAGAGATAGAGAGGATGCTATCAGGTTTTATGGCCATTGGCTTCAAAATAGGATGGTTTATTTTCCATCCTTCACTAAGAAATCGTAACCAGCACATCACCCTTCTGCACTGAATCATTCTTCTTGACGGCAATCGAAGCAACCGTCGCATCTTTTGGGGCTGCAATCTCATTCTCCATCTTCATCGCGACAATCTTCACTAAAGGCTGCCCCTGCTTTACCGCCTCCCCCTCCTTCACAAGCACGGCAAAGACTATGCCTGGAAGCGGTGCCCTGATGGCATTATTATCCTCAGTTGATCCGCAGGTTGCGGGCACATCATCTGCCTCTGCACTATGCGATGCAGGCTCAGACTCTACCTCGTAACTCTCCTTATCAAGATGCACGCGAAGCTTGCCGTCATCAAGCTCCTCTATCCCCACCTCATGCTCCTTGCCATCTACCTTTATCCTGATGTGTTCCATGGTGCAGCTCAATAAAGATGCTATTTGAAAGGATAACAGGCCCTATAACGGAATGCTCCCATGCTTTTTTGCAGGCCGCTTCTCCCGCTTGCTGATGCACATGGCAAGGGCCCTGATAAGGATGCGCCTGGTTTCAGAAGGATCAAGGATGATGTCGACTTTCCCTTTCTTTGCGGCGACATAGGGATTGAGAAGCGCCTCTTCATAGGATGCGGCTTTCTTGGCTAGTGCTTCCTCGGGCTTCTTGGAGGCTGCTATCTCCTTTCTGTTAACAATTTTTGCCGCCTGCTCAGCGCCCATCACTGCTATCTCTGCTGTGGGCCAGGCTAATACCTTGTCATACCCCATGTCCTTTGACACCATAGCGATGTAGGCTCCGCCATACGCCTTGCGCATCACAAGCGATATCTTGGGCACCGTCGCCTCAGAATAAGCGTATAGCACTTTTGCTCCATGCCTGATTATGCCGTTATGCTCCTGCTCAACGCCAGGCAAAAAGCCGGTCACGTCAACAAGGTTGATGAGTGCGATGTTGAAAGCATCACAGAAGCGCACAAATCGCGCGATCTTATCAGAAGCATTGATATCAATGCACCCTGCCAGGACTTTCGGCTGGTTGCCCACAATGCCAACGGGAATGTCATTAAGCCTGGCAAAGCCCGTCACTATGTTGGTTGCAAACTCCTTCTTCATCTCAAGAAAGCTTCCCCTGTCAAACACCTCTGCAATCACGTCCCTCACGTCATACGCCTTCTTCGGGTCAAGGGGAACGATAGCATCAAGCCTCTTTGTCTGCCTTGTAGGTGAGTCGCTGGTATGCCCCTGTGGCGGGGCATCAAGGTTGTTCTGGGGAAGATACGCCAGCAGTTTCCTGATTGCCATCAGGCAATCCTTCTCGCTGCGAAACGAGGCATCTGCTACCCCGCTTTTGGAGGTATGAGCCACTGGCCCTCCCAAGCCATCGGCATCTATCTGCTCCCCAGTCACTGCCTTGATGACCTCGGGCCCGGTGATGAACATGGTGCTGGTGGAATCAACCATGAAAATGAAATCGCACAACGCAGGAGAATACGCGGCAATCCCTGCGCACGGCCCCATGATTGCGGCAATCTGAGGAATCACGCCGGACGCAGCGGTATTTTTGAAGAAAATCTCACCGCCGCCGTCAAGCCCGGAGATTCCCTCCTGGATTCTTGCGCCGCCGGAATCAAGAAGCCCAATGACTGGAGCCCCATTCTTCAGCGCTTCCCCTAGTATCGCTGCGATTTTTCTCGTGTGGCGCTCTCCCATTGAGCCGCCCATGCAGGAGAAATCCTGGGCATACACGTACGCTGACCTTCCATTGATGGCTCCATGGCCCGTAATCACGCCGTCACGGGGCATTGCCTTTGCAGAAAGCTCAGGGTCTGCAGATTCAAGCTCAACGAATGCCCCTACCTCTATGAACGAGTCTTTATCCAGCAGGTACTCTATGCGCTCTTGAGGAGTCAGCTTGCCTTTCTTGTGCGCTAGCTTTGCTGATTCCTTGTCAATCAGGGCGCTTTTCCGTTTTACAAAGTCCGAAAGCTTGTTCTGTCTCTTGGGCATGCTGGCAATAAAATGAATGAGAATCCCTTTTAAAAGCTATCGCCTCTTCCCGTCGTGGGTTTCCTCTTTCGTCCCGAGTATCCCCGTCTGCACTATCCTGAAGAAGATGTGCCTGTTCTCCCTGATGCTCCTGTGCTTTCGGACGGAGCATTTCCTGTTGCCCTGAGCGGTTATTTGCAGCTCAAGCAGGCACTTTGAGCCGTTCCTAAGCAAATCCCCGCCAACCATCATCACTTCATTCTTCTTCTCAAAATTGGCATAGACCTGGTTGGTGATAAGGACAGGAATCTTTCGCTTCCTTGCTATCTCAGTAAGAAAGGATATCTGCTCGCCAAGAGCCCTGTTAATCTCCCAAATCTTAGTAGTCCTTCCTGCCTCTATCCTGTAGAGCATGGCAATCGAATCAACAACAATCAGCCCCGTCGTATCAGAGACTGCGCTGCGCAGCTTGTCAAACGCCTCTTTCTGCTGCGCAAACGATAACGGCATGAAAAACACCATATTGTCAAGCACCTTCAGGTGGTCTTGTGCAACCTGAGAAAGCCGCTCAGGCGAGAACGAGCCTTCAGTATCAATATAGATAACTTTCTTCCCAGAGCGGGCAACCTGCGTAGCGCACAGCATGGCAAGGATGGTCTTGCCAGAGCCTGCAGGGCCGTAGATAGTGGTAATAATGTCGTTCTCATACCCTCCAGCAAGAAGTGAGTCAAGGATCCTGCTGCCTGTCGGCGTCCTTGCTATCATGCCAATGGCAGTCAACTGCCAAGATTTTAAGTATTGCGGTTCCTGAGGGGAGCAGGAGCAAAAACGAGATATCTTTAAAAACAATGAGAGAGCAGCAAACTGCAGGAAACAATGGCAAATAGCATCATCAGAGAAGCATGCAGCGTCATCGCAAGCCCGAAGGACGCATTCAGGAATATGCCTAACATCAGATTCGAAAAAGCAGTTGCAGACTATCTTCGGCTCCTCCTGCTTGCCGGTAGCGCCGGCAGCATCATTACCCTCCTGCTCTCAGCAGGAAAAGCAGCATATCTTGACCTGCTCTTTGAGGCTAACGTCAATTACTGGAATATGCTTAATTATGCAGCGGGAAAGGCTGTCTCTCTCCTGTTCTTCTGTATCTTCGGAGGGACCTTCCTGCTTTTCCTGTTAAGCCTTTTGCTTGTCCCCTTTCTTCGGCATCTTAAGTATGTCGAGCTTCTGCGTATCCTCTTTTATTCCATGCTTCCCATAATCCTCTTCGGCTGGCTTCCGTTTAATCCTGCCCCGCTTGTGGTTTGGTGCATCTTCCTCTTCATCGTAGGAATCAGGACATATAAAGGAAAGGCTATAAGAAAAGACTCCATCGAACAGCGGGACTAAAAGATGGATGACAAAAAGCCAGACAAAAAAAAGGGCATCATCATCCTCGCAATAGTATTCTGCATCATACTTTATCTTGCAGGGGTGTTTTCAGGGCTTTATGCCAACCAGCTTATCAGGCATGAGACAAAGGAGGATATCAATCTGCTCAGAAAGACAACAGAACAAGACCTCACCCAGATGCGCCAGTACGTCCAGTTCCTTGACAGCAATCTTAAGGACATGCAGATTGAGCAGACCTTCATGAACACGCTTGACAGGGAACAGATGTGCACATTCTCCGACATCTCCCTCAATGCAACCGTCGGAAAGCTCAGGTTCTACTGGGAGCGCCTGCCATTCAGGCTTGAGGAATATGAGCGCAATACCCCTATTCTTCCTGAGGAGTACCTGCTACTCAAAGAGCAGTACGCTCTGCTTTCAGTAAGGACATGGATTCTTGCTAAAAGCCAGTATGAAAACTGCAACGCAGATCTCATTCATGGCCTTTATTTCTATGCTGCAAATTGCGATGAATGCGTGCGGCAGGGCGAAGAACTTGATGCGTTCAACAAGAGGGCAACGGAGTTTGGGAGAGATGTCATCCTCTTTCCTATAGACTATTACTTTGGGCATGCAGGCATAGAGAACCTCAAGGCATACTACAATATCACCAGTACACCTGCGCTTCTCATCAATAGCCATGTTCTGCAGGGCCGCTTGTTCACTGTAGACGATCTTCTTGAGGTTGTAGGAGAGCGTAGGCAATGAGCATCAGAAAAGATGTAGCAATGATTGCTGCTTTGTTCGCATTGTGCATCCTTTGTCTTGTGATATCAGCAGCGTACCTCTATCAGAGGGAGCTGGCAACAAAGCCGCTTATCTGGGGGTACGTGGAAAGTGGGAGGTATCAGGATATCATAGAGGCCTATGTGGCTGCAAGGCCAAATCTGGAAGACCAGCCCTATCTTGGTAATCCAGATGCAGACCTGACCATGGTTGTTTATCTGGACCCCCTTGCCGTTGAGACAAAGGCATTTATGAGTGTTCTCTTTCCCATAATAGATACTGAGTTCTTAAAGAGTGGGCGCTTGCGGCTCTACATCAAACCTGTCTTTTCAATGGATGACCTTAAGGGAAATACTGAGCGTTATCAGTACGCAAAGGCTGCTGACTGCCTCCAGAAAAGAGAAGAGGGCAATGCGATGAGCTTTCTTGTAGCAGTGGTCAACACATCAGAAAAGATAGATAGCATCATTTCTCGGCTGGAAGGTGATCCTTTGGGATTCGGTGCCTGCATGCAAAAAAGCCCTTCACAGAATATTCTTGAACAGGTGACTGAGCACGAGCACTTTGCGACATATGCAGTCAATCCAAAACTATTTATAGGAATAAATGGGGAGAATTATCAGGTGCTTGAAGGGATACCATCCGAGGATGTCCTTGCCCTCACTATCAAAAACCAGCTGATACTCCTAGGTGAATAACATGAATTCGCACGACATTGCCTTATTGGTATACAACGTCATGCTTATGCCGATAGTCTTTATGTCATTCATGTTCATTTTTCTTGCCGTAATTTACCTGCTTACAGCAAAAAAGAAGCAGGAGGAATTTCAGGAGATAAAGGATTTTCCCTTTGTCACCGTCCAGATTCCCACATTTAATGACCCCGTCGCTGAGCGCTGCATTAGAAAATGCCTTGATTTTGATTATCCAACAGACAGGTATGAGATCATCATCGCCGATGACAGCAGTGACCTGCAAACCCAGGCGATGCTCAGAGGTTATGAAGAGGAGTATCCTGAAAGAGTAAAATACATCCATCGGGAGAACAGGGAGGGCTTCAAGCCTGGTGCCCTTCGAAACGCAATGAAATACACCAGGGGAGACATCCTCGTCATCTTCGATGCTGACTGGATACCACGAAGTGACTTTCTGCAAAAAGTAATCCGGCCGTTTGCTGACCCAACCATTGCAATTGTTCAGACCAGGCAGGGGTTCTACAACAAGGACGCAAATATCATCACCAGATTTGCAGCATACCTGCTTATGATATACCATACCATCATCATGCCCATCAACAGCAGGGTCAACTGTGTCTTCTTCTGCGGGACGGCAGGAGCAATAAGGCGAAGCATGTTTGAGGAGGTAGGCGGCTGGAATTTGCATTCAATCACTGAGGATTCGGAAATTACGGTAAAGCTGCTTCTTAAAGGCTACAAAACGCTCTACCTTGAAGAAGAAACCCCCAGCGAGGTTCCTGATACTCTTGAGGGATTCATCAAGCAGCAGATGAGGTGGTGCTACGGCAATGCCAGGGTATTCTTTGACAATGCTGGAAATATCCTCTTTGGCAAAGGCATCACCCTAAGGCAGCGTGCTATGATCCTTTTTGTGACCTTAGGCAATCTCGCAGCTCCGCTTGTAGTGGTCATGACTTTTTTTGGCTTTGCCGGCTGGTTCACCGGAGAGCCCACGCTCTTCCAATGGGGAGATATCATGGAGTTTGGGGCAAAGCTTCTCATGACAGCAGGGTTTCTGCTTCTTGGCATTTTGACCCTTGCAAAAAGGAGGAAGCTGTCTGAATTCCCCCACATGATTGCCTCTGTGCTTGTTATGGGCATTGTCCTTGCCGTTGCAAACACCTATGCGTTCACGAAAGCCGCACTGAACCAGAAACTGCACTGGTCCTGCACACCAAAGCGCGCCAACACAGACAGGTAACATGACTCTGCCAGACTTTATCACCCTCATCTTCCTTCTGGTCATCGCTTCCTACTACTTTTTGCTGCTCTACCGTCCAAAAAAAAGGGAGCATAGAGATACTTTTGCAGGCATTACTATCATCATACCCGCGCACAATGAAGAATTGCTTCTCGCTGATGCCATTGAGTCTGTCCTTGCTGCGTCATTTCATGGAAGAAAAGAGGTCATAGTCGTAGATGACGGAAGCAGCGACGAAACATACAGAGTGGCGCAGCAGTTCTCAAAAAGAGGAGTAAATGCCATCAGGACCTGTCACCTTGGAAAGTCAGCAGCAATCAATGCTGCGTTGAAACTTGCTGATACTGAGCTGATTGCAATTGTTGACGCTGACAGCATCATTGGAAAGAATGCGCTAAGGGCCATGGCGCAGGAGGTAGGAAAAAGAGGAGTAGCTGCAGCAACAGGGGTTGTCAGAGTAAGGAACAGAAAAGCTGGAATTTGCATGTGGGTCCACATCGAGCAGCTCTACAACTCCCTCATGCGACTTATCCTGGCAAAGGCTAACGCTAACATAGCAACGCCAGGGCCCTTATCCATGTACCGCAAAGCTATGCTCGATGAGATTGGGGGGTTCTCCACAGACGGTTTCTCGGAGGACCTTGATGTAACCATTCGCCTCATCAGAAAAGGCCACCACATAGGCTTCTCGCAGGATTCGATAGCAGAGACGGTCATGCCTTCCGACCCTAAAGGGGTTCTAAGGCAGCGCACACGCTTCGCCCGCGGCATGATCCATATATTCAAGCGGCATCTTCGCTTTGGAATGCGGGCAATAGACATGTATACCCTGCCTATATTCCTTTTCACCTACATCCAGGCTGTTATCATGGGTTCATTCACCCTCTACCAGATCATTTCAGGATACATGAGCTACTTTGCATCACAAGGTGTCTATTTCAGTTCAGGCGTCGCAAGATTTCTCTTTGAATGGCTCTCAATAGTTGGCTTTATCCGCTGGGCAGCAGGCATATTCTCAGGGACAGCTCCCCTTGACGCAATCGCCATAGCAGGGATTCTTGCTACCCTTCTTTCCTACCCTCTCTATTTTCTGGCCATTGCCATGTTTGACAAAAAATTTGACCTCCGCCATGCCATCCCCCTTTTTTTCATGTTCCCCTTCTGGCTTCTCATCATGGCTATCTACATCCTTTGCACCCCTGAACTCTTCTCAAATAAACAATACAACCGCTGGAAAAAGAATGAATAATGAAGTAAAGAGCAGAATCATTGCAGGAATTGCCCTTATTTCTGTACTTTCCTATCTGCTCTGGTACGCAATACGCCCCCATCAGCTATGGTGGGATGAAGCAGTCTATGTCCTCATGGGCAAATACCTATTTTCCGGAGGCAGCTTTGGCCTTTGGGAAGGGGCCAGGCCCCTTGTCATGCCTCTGCTCCTCGGAGCGATCTGGAAGGCAGGATTTCCTGTCATCATCACAGGAAAGATTGCTGCCTCCCTCATCTCACTTTGCATTGTAGCTGTGGTGTTCTTGCTTGCTGAAGAATGGTTTGGAAAACCACAAGCGATCCTTGCAGCGCTGTTCCTGCTCACCAGCTGGCCTTTCCTGTTCTTTGGTTCTACCCTTATGACCGAGCATCTCTCAATGCTCTTCTCGCTTATTGCTGTCTGGCTCTTCCTGAAGAAAAGATGGTTTTTCGCTGGTTTTTTTCTTGGCATGGGATTTGCTACCCGATTCACCCAGGTGTTCATAGCAGCAAGCCTTGGAGCGCTTGCACTGTTGGCTTGGCATAGGAAAAAAGCAAGCACAAAAAACCTGATAGCTGCATGTGTGGGGCTCCTGCTTCCCTTATTCCCTTACCTTATGGTGAACGCCCTGCTGTACCAAAACCCGCTCTATCCGTTTTTTTACCAGATTGAGATCACACAAACCACCAGCTGGCCCTATATTGAACCGTTCTGGTTTTACGCAAAGGAGATTATCCTCTTGACACCCCTGTACCTGTTTGCACTCCTCGGCTTTGGGGCGTCTTTTTGGAAGGCAAAAAAAGAAGCAAGTAAATACAGGGCGATAGCGCTTATCACTGCTGTGCTGTTTACAGCCTATAGCTTGATAGGGCATAAGGAAGTGCGCTTTGCAACGCAACTTCTTCCCTACCTTTCTATCCTTTCTGCTCATGGAATCACTATAGCCTATTCAACCATCCAAAAAAGAGGAGCCGCCAAAATCTCGTTTGTTGTGGTCATTTTCATCTTTTGGATTCCTGTAGCAGATGACATCCTGCTTGTGAGGGGACACCAGCAGGACTACAGCGCCTACTGGGAATACATCCATGAGAAAGGAAACATAACTGATGGGTTATGGATATCAAACCCACTCTACATGCTTGAGGGAGAAGCAAAAGCTGACAGGCTTATGTATTACCCGCGCCTTGATAGCGAGCGGATAGAAACACTCACGCAGGAAATCCCACAGGCAAAGACGGTGTTCATCAGCCTTTGCGACATGCCCTGCCCGCCCAACGACTTTTCCTGCCCTGCAAAAAAAAAGGGATTGCTTGAGAGCCTTAAAGAAAGCGCAAAAGCCATAAGGGAAATAGGAGAAGAGCCCTGCAGGGGCTACATCATAGAGCGCCAGCTAGCGCTTCCTCACCTTGATAAAATCCCCTATGGTAAATGAATCGGGTTTCGCCTGCGAGCTGCCTATCTTTTCCTCAGCATACTGATCAACAAGCTTGATGCCAAAGAAATTCTCAATCTTCTTTGCCAAAGCAACAGAGGGCTCAAAATGGCCTGATTCCATCTTATGGATCAGTGATTCTTTCTCGTTGAGCTTTTTGGCAAGCTCCTTCTGTGTCAGCCCCATCTTCTCGCGGGATTCCCTGATAAGCCGGTCGTAGCCATCGGCAATGATGATGACAACCTCTTTTTTAGGCTCACTCACCCGAGAAGAGGCAGGAAATGCAGGCTTGAATGCCGGATCACGAACCCTTTGGATGACCGTGCCATGCTTTGCACAGAATCTGCACACGGAAAGGATGGTCCCCTCAATTTCAGTCCTGAAGAGAGGCGGCTTACCTCCGCACATCTCGCATTCCATAAAGGTAGATAGGTGAAAATGGCTATTTATGTGTTGTGGTCATCCCTCAAGCAGGAATAGACTAAGAACCAGAGTTATAGCAAAGTGCAGTAATAATGAAACTTTTAGATATGCACTTTGCTATACTAGCAGAAAACACAAATGTTCGATAATTAATGTTTTCTGCTATTATCTCTGCCAGTCACGTAACACTTCACCATCATGAAGCCTGCGACCCTGTCGCATGGCCAGAGACGCTAGTCTCGCTGGTCGCGAAAGCGAAGCTTGAGTGTACCCAGAAACGCAAGTTTCGCTGCCTGCCTGCCTCTTTGTAACTGCGCTCGGCATCAATCCAGGAAAAAATGCATTCCCTAAAAGCTCATTGCCTACGGCTGCTTTGCCAAAAGCGACGCTATTGTTCTCTCTCCTCCTGCCTGCGGTGAAATTGCTTATGGAAATTCCGCCGTGCATTACCCCTCACACTCCCCCTTCATACCCGACGGTGCAGCGCTCAATACTTAGGTGATGGCTGCAGCAAATGCCCTGCGCAGGCGGAGCCCGAGCCTTTTTTGTTTACCTCGGAATGTGCAATGAGGGGATTGCCTGAATCGAAAAGGATGAGGCTGCGCATTGCCTGTGGAAGCGATGAGAAAATAGACATTGCCTTTTTTCTAATGGGCTTTGGGGAATGCTAAAAGCGATCCTTGCCAAAAGTTTGAGATAAGCGAAGTATTGCACCCTCGAGCAAGATTTATATCTTTCTTAAGAAATTCTCAAGAGCCGTAGCATTATACTCATCCCCACAGCAGGAGAAATATGCATCAAGCTCAGTTTTATCCTGAAGGTCAGAAAGCATCCCCTTATTCACCAGTTTCTTGGCCAAAGCAAGCGCCTTTGGGGAGTACCCGCTAACCTTTGAGCAGAAAGAGGAAACAAACGCCTCAGCCTTCTTCGCTGAAAATCTAAAATCAACAAGCCCCCACGAGAGCGCAGTAGCACAGTCAAGCGCCTCGCCGGAAAACAGGAGATATTTCGCCCTGCCTGGACCTATCAGCCTTGAAAGCCTGGCGCTTGCGCCAAGCGGGGGGACAACACCCAGCGCAACCTCAGGAAACCTAAACTGAGCAGACAAAAGGGCAACCCTGATGTCACACGCCATGGCAAGCTCGCACCCGCCGCCGACGGCGTGCCCATGGATTACGGCTATCACAACCTGAGGGATCTGCTCGATTTCCGACACTATCCTTTTGAACTGCAGCATCTGCGCTGTTGCCTCTTTTCTGGGCATCGTTGCAAGGCTCTGCTCCCATGCAACGTCGCCGCCTGCGCAGAAGGAAGTTCCAGCTCCCCTCACCACAATCGCCTTCAGCCTGCTTTTTTTTGCCTTGGCGAGAATCCTTAAAAGCTCCTGCGCCATGCAGTAGCTCAGCGCATTCAGTTTCTGCGGCCTGTTCAGGGTGATAGTGCCAACTGCCCTATCACTTGCAAAGAGGACGTTGTCGTGGTGCACAGTAGTCATCCCTCTAAAAAGAACAAGCTTTAAAAAATTGCCTCTTTTCTTTAGTGTCCATGGCAACCCAGGAGAGATGGAAGCCTGAACGGCCAGTATCAAAAGGCGCCAGCGGCTATCATGAGGCTGTTGCGAAAGCCCCCTACTATCAGGAAAACCTCAAGGCCATGATCCCGCTGCTCAGGGATATTGTCAAGGAGGGCCATATCATCGTCGATTTTGGCGCAGGGACAGGAGTCTCAGCCCAGTGCCTTCTTGAAGGCATTGACAAGGGCGTGGAGCTGTGGCTTGTTGATAATTCCCCTGCATGGCTTGGAAAGGCCTATGAGCTGCTTGCTCATGACAAAAGAGTGTCCTTCTTCCTGCTCAACAGGGAAGGGGAGCGCTACCAGACTCTCGCTGAAGTCGTCGGTGAGGCAAGTGCCGACCACGTCATATCCGCCAACACCCTCCACCTCATCCCCAGCCTCAAAGAAGTATTTGCAGGGATTCGCAGAGCCCTTAAGCCTGGCGGGAGTTTCCTCTTCCAGAGCGGCAACATCGAGCGACCAGACAGGAAAGCTGGTGTCCTCATGGTTGACCACACGGTAAAGCGAGTCCACGACATCGCAATCGGCATCATCCAAAAAGACAACGCCTTCAGGCAGTACCGCAGGAATCTTGATGAGCACATCGCAAAGGAGGAAGTGCAGCGCAAGTTCGTCTTTCCTGAGCCTAGAGACATCGCCGATTACCTAACTGCGCTCAAAGAAGCAGGATTCACTGACATCAGAACTGAGTACCAGCTCATCAGGATATCCTATGCAGACTGGCTGAATTTCCTGCGCGTCCATCGCCTTCAGGCAGGCATCCTTCCTGAAGTTGGGGGAAAGGATGCTACAATTGGGGAAGAGAAAGACCGCGACAGGCTCATCACCCTTGCGGCAAAGCGCCTGTTTGCAGAGCTTGAGAAAGAGAACCCTGAGGCTGACAGTGAGGGATTTATGACTGAATGGGTCTACGTGCTTGCAAAGAATCAGGCGGCGGCAGAAGAGAAAAAAGGAGAGGTTGGCAGCATGAAAGGAAAAAACGCCGTGATAACAGGCTCTACGCGTGGCATAGGAAGTGCCATTGCAAGAGAGCTTGCAAAAGCAGGATGTAACATCATCATCAACGGGACAGAGAGGTCAAAAGAAAGAGGGGAGGAGATGGTAACGGAGCTTTCCGCCCTCGGCGTGCAGGCAAGGTTCATCCCTGCCGACGTCTCCAATTTTGCAAGCTGTGGGGAATTTGCGCGAGAGGTGAAGGAAGCATTCGGCAAGGTGGACATTCTGGTCAACAACGCAGGAACCACTAAGGACGTCACCCTCAGAAAGATGTCTGAGGAAGACTGGCACAGCATAATCAACGTCAATCTCAATTCCCTCTTCAACGTAACCAGGAACTTCCTCAGCCTTATCCCCGACAAGGGAAGGATCATCAACATCAGTTCCATCGTCGGCATTTCAGGGAATTTCGGCCAGACCAACTACGCCTCAACCAAAGCTGGCGTCATCGGCTTCTCAAAGTCGCTGGCAAAAGAGATGGGAAAGCGAAGGATAACGGTGAACGCTATTGCCCCTGGCTTCATCAAGACCGAGCTTACCGACCAGATGCCCATGGAATTTGTCGCTAAAATCCTCCAGCTCATCCCCATGAAGGAGATGGGAAAGCCTGAGGATGTCGCCCATGCCGTTGCGTTTCTTGCCTCAGAAAAGGCCCGCTACATCACTGGACAGGTGCTCCGCGTCGATGGTGGCATCATGTTCTGAAGGACTATGGTCTATCTCATCAGCAGGACGGTCGGCCTTGGCCTTCTGATAAGGGCATACACAAAAAAGATTGCAGGGAGAGAAAACATCCCGAAAGGCGCTCCCTTCATTGCTGCCGTAAACCATGCCTCATTCTTTGATGACATCCTTCTCGGTTATGTTTTAGGGACAACGACGAACAAAAAATTTCACATCTTTGTCAACTCGCGGTTCTATTCGTCTCCTGTGCTGAGGGTATTTTTCAACCATTTCGGCTCGATTCGGGTGGACGTGGGAAAGGACGTAGCTGATGAGAAGAAGCGGAAAGAGACCAACAGGAAAGCGTTTGAGCTTGCCATCTCCTCTATCAGGAAAGGGGAGAACATTGGCATTTTCCCTGAAGGAGGGAGAAGCCCTGACGGAAAATTGCGAAAGGCAAAGACCGGCGTTGCAAGGCTCGCTCTCCTTGCAAGGGTTCCCGTCGTTCCCATGGGATTCATAGGAACCTACGGTATCCTTCCAAAAGGCGCTGCATTTCCCAGATTCAGGCGAGCTGAAGCAAGAATTGGAAAGCCGATAAGCTTTGAGCAGCATTACGGAAAAGAGAATGATTTTGAAGTCCTTGAGGCGATTACAACCAAGGTCATGAAAGAGATTGCAGCCCTGACAGGGCAGGAGTACCTGCAATGAAATTTCCGGTTCTTCGGCGAGTGTTGAGTGTCCTGCTTGGCCCGTTCATCGGCCGCGTTGAGGGCATAGAAAACATCCCAAAGAGCGGAGGCGCCATCCTTGCAGCAAACCATGCATCCTATCTTGACCATTTTATCATTGGAGTCTGCATATTTGCAAGGATTAACAGGATGATCTACTTCCTTGCAAAGAAGGAGCACTTTGAAACCCCGCTTCAGCGGTTCTGGCACCGCTACCTGCAGGCAATTCCCATTGATAGAGAAGCCGGAGGCAAGGACGCACTTGCTGAAGCGGTGCATCATCTCAGGAGAGGTGACCTCATCATGATATATCCTGAAGGGACAAGGACAAGAGATGGAGCATTGCAGCGGGCAAAAACCGGCGTTGCAAGGCTTGCCTTTGCTGCCCATGTGCCAGTAGTCCCTATCGGCATAACAAACACCTTTTTCATCCTTCCAAAAGGGAAGCGCATCCCTCGATGGGGGAAAAAAGCAGACGTATATATAGGAAAGCCCATAACATTCAATGGAAGCAAAAATGTTGATGACGTGGACGCTGTCAGAAAAGCAACGACGCTTGTCATGAGCACCATAGCGCATCTCATCGGTAGGAAGTATCCGTTTGACCAGGAGCCATGATGGACATAGCAGTTATCGGTGCAGGAAGCTGGGGAACGACGCTTGCCATGCTTGCGTCAAGGAACGCTAAAGAGGTATCTCTCTGGGCGCATGACAGCACTCTTGCTGATGAAATGCAAAAAGTAAGGGAGAACAGAAAATACCTTCCAGACAGGAAGATTCCTGACAACGTAACCATCACTAAAGACATGCGTGCCGCTGTGCGGGGCTGCAAAGTCATCCTTGCGGTTGTCCCCACAGCGTTCATGCGTGGGGTCATCAGGGAGTTTGCCCCTTTCATCCTTCCGGATGCCGCCATCATCAACGCTAGCAAAGGCTTTGAGCCTGATACGAGAAAGCGCATGTCAGAAGTCCTTAGAGAGGAGCTTCCTGGAAGGGTCATATGTGCACTCTCAGGGCCAAACCATGCTGAGGAGGTCAGTAAAAACATCCCTGCAGCAACCGTCCTTGCAGGAGATGACAAAAAGAGGCTCAAGAGCATTGCAGCACTGCTCACCACCGAAAATTTCAAGGTATTTTCCCACGATGACATTGTTGGCGTTGAGGTCTGCGGCGCGCTCAAGAACATCACTGCCCTTGCGGCAGGAGCATGCGACGGCCTTGGCCTTGGGGATAACGCTAAAGGCGCCATCATCACCCTTGGCCTTTCTGAGATGAACACCGTGGGAAGGCTCTATGAGGCAAAGCGTGCCACCTGCTACGGCCTTGCAGGAGTAGGTGACCTTGTCGCTACCTGCACCTCAAGACACTCAAGGAACAGGAGAGCTGGAGAGTTCATCGCAAAAGGCCTTACAATTGACCAGATCAGCAAGGAAATGAGAGGCATGATTGCTGAAGGCATCTACTCTACAAAAGCTGCTTACAGCATAGGGCAGGAATGCCGCCTTGACCTTCCCCTGACAAAGACTGCCTACAATGTCATCTATCAGAAGAAGGACATCCATCTGGCAATCAGGGATCTCCTTACTGCCGTCCAGAAGCTTGCCGAAAGGAGATAGAAAAAAGCAAGAGACCAGAAAAAAAGTTATGCCTCAGTAAAGTCATCAATGGTTACTGTAAACTCATCATCGCTCTTGATGACTCTCCTGCCCTTCAGGTATTCCCTAGTTAGGATGTAGAATAACAACCCAAGGCTTTTCTTTCCCTTGTTGTTGCAGGGGACGACAAGATCAATATTGTTCGCCTGGTTGTTGGTGTCGCACAACGCAATGACGGGTATTCCTATCTTCAGGGCATCAAGGACGGCGTTCCTGTCCGGCCACGCATCAGACACCAACATGATTTTGGCTTCGCTGTAGATGGCAAGCGCAGGATTAGTCAGCATTCCTGGTGGATATCTCCCAGCAAACACCCTGATGCTGGTCATTTCTTGGAACTTTTTAATGCCTTTCCAGCCGCTTTCGCGCCGTGATACTGCTATGATGTCGTCTGGGGCATACAGAGAAAGAAAGTAAGCGGCTATCTTTATGCGCTCATCTATCTTCTGCAGGTTCAGCACATTCAGCCCATCAGGTCTTGTCTTGTAGATGAACTGCTCCATGTATTTTGTCCTGAATTTTGTCCCTATGTGGATTCCTGACTTAAGATAAGTCTCTGTCGGCACTAAAAACTGCTCATCTTCGGTAGCCATTGATGTTATCCTCCGCTGTCTTTTTTATCGCCTCAGGCAGCATCGCACCCTGCATAGCCGCAAGAATGCTATCGGCAATGAGAAAGGGAAGCACACATTACTTTATAAAACTAGTGGATGGGCGAGGGCACTGTGCATGACGGAATTTTCAAGAGCACCATTCCTTCAAGCAAAAGCAGAGAGGACAAAAGCGGCGATGGCGACAACACTTGTAAGCGCATAAGTTTAAATAGAAGGCGATGGATAAATGTAGCCATGGCATTCTCAAAGACAAAGACCGTCCTTTTGGCGATAGCTATAGCAATCATCCTCTCTCTCTTCGTAGGCTACAGCATTAACACCCTGTTCCATGAGCCAAAGTACGAGGATTTCTGCAATAGCACCGAAGCTCCTCTCAGGATGGAAAAGCCTGCTTCCTCTGACCACAGCCTTGTTACGCAGGCATCATGCGAAGAGGATGGCGGAAAATGGAATGCCTATCGGGGTCAAGTAGAGGAGCAATACATGGAGAAGTACGTATGCGACCCAGAAGCTGCCGAGAGCGGCAAGGTCACCCTTAACTGCATCATCAACACTACCGCCCTTCCA
>Ga0208373_1001476_pt1 | contig 31185 bp, 13 predicted proteins | sample RifOxyC2_FD_184036 | JGI IMG/M metagenome (GOLD analysis project Ga0208373, IMG submission 184036) | Soil microbial communities from Rifle, Colorado - Rifle Oxygen_injection C2 (SPAdes) | ecosystem: Environmental > Terrestrial > Deep subsurface > Rock core/Sediment | place: Rifle, Colorado... | reverse complement strand
TGATATATTGCATTGTATCATATATCGCCATGCCGGAAGTGACGGATCCGCCCGGTGAATTGATATATAATTTAATGTCTTTTTCCGGACTTTGGTTGTCGAGAAAAAGCAATTGTGCAATCACAACATTGGCGATATGGTCATCAATGGTGTCGCCGAGGAAAATGATGCGATCTTGCAGTAAGCGTGAATAAATATCATAGGAACGCTCGCCGTAGTGAGTTTTTTCGATGACGGTCGGGATGAGATATTGCGCCATCGGTTTGTTGATTGTTTGAGTTTCGTTCATATTTTTTTTGGTGAATTAATTATCGGTTGTCATTCCGAACGAATGTGAGGAATCTCTGTCTCGTTTACCGTTGTCATTTCGACTCGCAGGGAGAAAACTCTGTCTCGTTGTTTTGGCCAACCGGACAGAGATTCCTCCGGAGTTTATACTGAACGCCAGTGAACGTATCGTCGGAATGACAGTGCTGTGGGTCGAATGACAAAAAATCGAAATGACAATTGGATCAACTCGCCGTGAGTTTTTGCGTCCTTTTTAACACTATCAAAATTTTACTTTTTAGTCAAAACCATTTTCAGCGCATCTTCGACCGTACCGTCAACAGTAAAACCGGCGGCTTTTTTATGACCGCCGCCGCCGAGGCGTTTGGCAATCTCTGCCACATCCACGCCTTCGACGGTAGTACGCAGACTGCCTTTGATTTTTCCGTCGGTAGTTTCTTTTAATACCAAAGAAATTTTACTACCGTCGAGATTGTTGAGGAAGTTGGCAATACCGTCTACCTCTGATTCGCCCACGTTATTTTCGACGAGGTCTGATTGTTTAACAAAAGTATGAGTAATGCCGGTATTTTCGTCTTTGACTAAACGTGATAGAGCCACACCCCACAATTTCAAACTGTTCAAAGTTTTGTTGCGAACGTAGTGGGTATTGATGAGATTCAAATTACCGCCGTGGCGCAATAGTTCACCGGCCACGAGTAGGGCGGCGGTGGTGGTGGCACCGTTGGTGAAGTTGTCCGTGTCCGTGATAATGCCGGTAAGTAGCGCAGTGGCCATGGTCGGGCTAACTCGGATACCGTTGTGTTTGAAAAAATAAAATAGAATTTCACAAGTAGCCGAAGCGGTGGTCATTACCATATTGGTGTGTCCGTATTTTTCGTTGGTGGCGTGATGATCAATATTGATAATCTGTGCGCCGTGACCCGCAAGTAGTTTGTCTACTCCAGCATAACGCAAATCACCCGAATCCAGCACTACCACTGTATCGATTTCTTTATTTTGAAAATGTTGACTGTCGGTGGAAACATTGATGGCATGAGGAATAAAGTGCCAACGCGCGCTCGCTGTGGTAGCACAAAAAACCTCCACCGGCGTACCGTTGGTAATAAGCCAATCTTTCAGCGCCCCCGCGCTTCCGAGCGCGTCCCCGTCCGGATGTTGATGGGGGATGATGAGCACTTTTTTGGCTTGGTTGAGACGTTGGTAAATTTGTTTAGCGGCTTGTAACATATAGTGTGTTTGACCAAGCCTGCTATTGTATGCGATTTGTCGCGGATTGTCAAGGCCTACCGGTCGCGAGTGGTGGAAGAGTATGTCTTCAAAATGCGGATGTTTAGTCTACATTGTTCAGTCGACCGCGTATAATTTGGATCAATTCCTCCGGTTTGATATCGGTTTTGGCCAAAAAATCAACCGCGCCCAATTTGATCGCCTCTTCACGGTTGCCGCGTTCGCGTTTGTTGGAGAGAATATAGACTGGAATATTTTTAATAGCCGATCGAGTTTTCATGTCGCGCAAGATATCAAAACCGTTGATGTTGTTTTCCAATTGCAGATCCAACAGTATCAGGCTGGGTTTAATTTTTTCGATTGTTTTTATCGCTTCGCTGGCTGATGGTGATACCAATAAATTCAACCCTGACAATCGAAATTTAAGGCGATACATTTCGATGATCACCGCGTCGTCCTCCACTAATAATATTTTGGCTTTTTTGTCAGTTTGAAGCATAGTGGAAAAATGTACTATTATAGTATAGCACAAAACCTCGGTTTGCCAAGTCGCTGTACAGGATGACCACATCGCGGACAATGGTTTGCGTGAATTGTTTAAATGTGGTATGTTCATCTGTACAATGAATCCATTCAGGATTTAATGCGCACCTTAACAGGAAAGGAACGTACGATGAGAGATCGCGGAAGAGTTCTTGTGATTTCTGGACCGTCTGGTGTCGGAAAGGATACTATTATAAATATTATCACTTCCACGTCGGATTTTTCGAAATTTCCTACATGCACTACACGTCAGCCGCGCCAGCGGGAAATTGACGGTATCCATTATCATTTCGTGGATGAGGCTACATTTTTGTCTTTGCATGCTGGCGGCAAGCTTCTCGATCATGTTGTTATTAGCGGTAAGCGTTATGGCCTGCCGCTTGATGCACTAGGGAATGCACTTGATTCTGGCAAAAACGTAGTCGTTCACCTTGTGGTCGGGAGCGCGTTTTTGTTAAAACGGATCATTCCCGATGCTGTATTAGTATTTTTAATGCCACCTTCTCACAATGAGCTTATCCAACGTCTTCATGTGAGAGGTATGTCAGACAAGGATATAACGCAGCGCGTTCAGGACGACCCAACGACCTTGCAGGCAGCTCGTTTTTACGATTTTATCATCGTCAATCATGACGGCGAGGAACGTGAAACGGCGGATCGTATTCTGCGGCATATTTTGAATCGAGTCGGGTCAAAGGTAGCTGACTTGCAAAAATTTTCTGTATACAGTAGAATGTCTTATATGTTTCCAGAATTTTTTGCAACAAAGAATGACGGCAAGCTCCGTGAAGTGAACGAGATCCTCGGTCGCAACTTGGCGCAGATAGCCGTAGAGCTCTACGAGCCACAAGGTCTCGACGTGATTGAAGTTGTCCGTGCAAAGGCGGAAGACGCTTTCCGTAAAACTGGCAAGTTTGTCCTTGTCGAGGACACTGCTCTTGAATTCGTCGCGTGGAACGGGCTTCCGGGCGCACTCGTCAAGTGGTTTTTAGAGACCGTTGGCAATGATGGTCTGCTCAAAATGCTTGCAGGTATGTCGGATCGGCGCTCGGTCGCAAAGACTGCTGTGGGGTTTTTTGATGGAAATCAAGCCCAAGTATTTGTTGGGGAAGTTGGTGGTACTATTTCCGAAACTGTTCGCGGTAGCGGCGGCTTCGGGTGGGATCCAATATTCATCCCTGACGGTTTTGACAAAAGTTTCGCGGAGATGACAAGCGGCGAGAAGAATGCAGTATCGATGCGTCGTCGCGCGCTTGAAAATATGCTAGCGTATTTAAAATAACCACTTTCCTTTTTCCCCCCACATAACGTAGTAGCTATATGGGGATTTTTTTATCAAAAAAATACCGCAGGTCAAATGACCTGCGGACGATAACCTGTCTAATTACTTATGAGTATTACAGGTGAAGAGACTTCAATCGATCTCTTACCACGTCTTGATGAATGAAACTGCTGGGCATGGATACCCCCTCGATGATGACGTTGCGCGGGGCGCAGTCCTCGGCGGTTTCCATCGGACACTGGTCGAAAAGTGCGATCGCGTCGCGGCCGAAGTGGACAGCCTTGTCGTTGTTGCCGGCGTTATGGTAAAGAACGGCGAGTGCATAGGCGTGTTCCGCGGCGTTGCGCGGATCAACCTTCCTGAGATCTTCCAACGTTGTCTCGAGAGTTTGGTGATTCACGGTAGTCTCCTTTTCATTGATGATGTTTTCTCCCTGCATGAAGTGCAGGAAGTCGTCAGTTCGTTCCCACGAAATAATTTCTGCGGGTTCGAACCAATTGGTGATTTCTTGGTTTGCTTCTTTGATGTTTCCCGAAGCATGCACGAGATTCTTGCAAGCGCTCCCCACAACATTCGCCAAGTCAGGCGCGTTGATGGAAAAGTCTCCACGAATAGTTCCTGGTGCGGCCTTGTAGGGCAAGGTGTGCCCAATAAGCTTGCGTACAGTGTCGACGGCATGAATGCCTTGGAACACAACTGCCATTATCGGGCCGAGGGCGAGATAGTGGTAGTTCCAATCTAATATGCGCAGTCCAATTTGGTGTGGATCTTCGGTGTGGAGAATGTCGATCGGGTTGATGTTGTATTCGCGATAGGTTTGAAGAGTTTTTTCTCCCAAACCGCGAATCCACACGTCGTCGGTCGGAAAATGCCCGACGATTTGTTTCTTCGTGGCGACCACCATTTTGCAGGCTACGATTTTGAGGCCGGTTTGTTCAAATCGTTGGAATATGGGACCGACCAAGCCTCGCTTGAGTGCGTCGGGCTTAAACAGCACGAGTGTCCGCTCTCCCAGCATCTGTTGGAGCCGTTGCTGCATCGATTGTACCTCCTGGTTATAATGTGCGTTTGAGAAATCCAATACGGATCTCTTGTGGGGGAACATATCACATATCCTCGTTTTGTGCAAGAGGCTAGCGTCCGTTTTTTCTTTGTGATACAATATCCCCATCGCTTATGTACCTCAAACGACTCGAAATTCAGGGATTCAAATCTTTTGCTAACAAAACCGTGCTAGATTTTCTGCCGCCCCGCGACGGTCGTTTTAGTATTACCGGAGTAGTAGGGCCAAATGGTAGTGGCAAGAGCAATGTGACAGATGCGATTCGTTGGGTGATGGGCGAGACTTCGCTCAAAGTAATTCGGGGTAAAAAATCCGAAGATGTGATTTTTGGCGGTTCGGATATCAAAGGGCAGTTGTCAGCCGCGGAAGTGACAATGGTGTTGGACAACACTGATGGTAAAGTGGAATTGGACTATCCAGAAATTATCATTACGCGGCGCGTGTTTCGTGGTGGTGAAAGTGAATATCTCATCAATCACAATCCGGTACGCCTGCTTGATATTCATCTCATTTTGGCCAAAGCGCAATTCGCGGAACATTCATATAGTATTGTGGGACAGGGGATGATCGACAAGCTGCTGATTGTTGGCCCGGCCGAGCGCAAAGAATTTTTGGACGAGGCTTCGGGTATCAAAGAATTTCAGATCAAAGAACACCAGGCCAGTCTCAAGCTCGCGCGTACGCGTGATAATATGGAACAGGCGACGCGACTTTTGCAAGAGGTGGAGCCGCGTTTGAAAATATTGGCGCGTCAGGTGAAGAAATTGGAAAAACGCCAAGAGGTGGAAATACAATTGCGCGAGGCGCAAGAAAAATATTATGTCACGTTGTATAAACATAATTTGGAGGAGATTGGGGTGATTGATACTCAACTGAAGACGGTAGAAAAAAATTATCGTGATTCTTTTTACGAACTCGAAACTGTTCAGGCCGAGCTGGCCGAACTGGCGCGATCGCAATCGCGCCAAGAGGTGTTCGCAGCTCTGCAAGTGAAACATCAAGAAGTGGTGCGTGAAAAAAACGAATGGGAGAGACAGCTCGCGATTATCGACGGCCGGATGCAGACGCAGTATCAGGAAGCGGGCAAGGGCAATGTCGGTTGGATCGAAAATAAATTGAAAGAATTAAAAAATAAACGCGATGAGATCGTGGCGGCGTTGAAATTGGCTGAGGCGGAAGTAGAAAAAGCGCAGGCGCGGGTTTTGGACAAGAAAAAAATTATTGAAAATTTGACGGTGGAAAAAACCGAAAAGACGGTGCAGATTTCGCGTTTGCAAAGCGCGTTTTTACAAAATCAATCCGAACAAAATTATTTTCAATTTGTGGGCCTCTCGGCGGTGAAGGCAGTGCTGGATGCGAAAAATAAATTTGGCGGCAAGGTGCATGGTATCGTGGCCGAGTTGGCCGAAGTGGACGAAGATTATCGGCTGGCGATGGACACTGCGGCCGCGAGTAGTCTCGCGTCGGTGGTGGTGGAAGACGACGAGACCGGCCGGCATGCGATTGAATATTTACGTTATAATAAATTGGGCGTGGCGACATTTTTGCCATTGAACAAGATTCGGGGTCGTTTTGTGAGTGATGAATTGCGATCAGTGCTCGGCGAGCAGGGGGTGATCGGCCTCGCGATTGAACTTTTGAAATTTAATCCGCGTTTTGAGCCAATATTTTCGCATATTTTGGGAGATACGCTCATCGTGCGTGATCTCGCGGTGGCTCAGCGGCTGGGGATTGGGCGTTTTCGGATGGTGACACTGGAGGGGGACATCGTCGAGCGTCATGGTGTGATGAAAGGTGGTTGGCGCGGCAAAGATCGCAATTTGAGTTTTGCGACCAAAATTTCTCTGACCACTGAGGAAAAATTACGCGAATATCAATTGCAAATTGGCACGGAACAACAAAAATTGATTGATTTGGAAAACACTCTGGAAAAACACAAAGGCGAGCTCATGAATTTGGAAGTAGAGTCGCAAACTGTTCAACACCGATGTGGGCTTCATATCGACGAGCGCCAAAATTTGGACAAAGAAATCGCCGGACTTGATCGCGAATTATCTTTGTTGCAAATCACTCCGGAACAATACGGCGCGCTGATGGTACAATTTTCCAAAGAAAAAACGATGATGGTGAAACAACTTGCGTCTGCCCAAAGACGCGTCGAGGAAATTGGCGCTGAGATCGAAGATTTCAACCGTAAAGAAGAAGAAAAAAAACAGCGCGTCTTTAATTTGCAAGCGCAGATGCAAGTGAAACAAAATGAGGTCAATAATATTTTGAACAATCGTAATGATTTGAAAATTCAAGCCGCTAAACTCGAAACCAAACAAGAAGATTTGCTGACCGAGGCGCAAAATGAAATGAGTGAGCCGCTCGTGGGGGTGGTAGATAGAAATCCGGTGGTGGTGAAATTAGAAGATTTGCCGACCGTGGCGGATAGTGTACAAAAATTAAAATACCAGTTGAGTTTGATTGGTGGCATCGACGAAGACGTCACAGCTGAATACACTACCACCAAAGAACGTTACGACTTTTTGAGTGGACAAATCGATGATTTGGCGGCCGCAACATTTGATCTCGAGACGATGATCGAAGAATTGGATGGGATTATGAAAACTAAACGCGCGGTCGCGTTCAAAAAAATTCGCAAAGAATTTGATCGTTATTTCAAAATTTTATTTGGCGGTGGTACGGCCGATTTGACCGAATTGTACGGTGAGCCGGAAGAGGAAGTGGTCGAGGGTATGCCGAATGCCGAGGGGCAAATGCCCGTGAATGAAAAAATCGCAGAAGGTGAAGAGATGTCGAAAAAGAAAAAAAGTGAAAAAGTTTTGTATGGAATAGATATTGCCGCCAATCCGCCGGGGAAAAAGATCAAACATTTGAATGCTCTATCTGGTGGTGAACGCACACTGACCTCGATCGCTCTCATCTGTGCTATTTTGAACAACAATCCGTCGCCGTTTGTGGTACTCGATGAGGTCGAGGCCGCGCTCGATGAGGCCAATACCCAACGATTTGTAAAGATTATGGGCGAACTCTCCACTCATTCGCAATTTATCGTGATTACCCACAATCGCGTGACGATGCATGCCGCTGATGCGCTCTATGGCGTCACGATGAGCGGTGATGGAATTTCGAAATTGTTGAGTGTGAAGTTGGAGGAAGTGAAAAATGAAAAATAGGCCGGCGCCGGTGTTGTTCTTGACAAAATGATCATAAAATGATATATTAAACCCGCTCTAGTGTGCTCAGTGGACCACGAATCTACTCGCACCAGTCATCTTATTAAAATTTTTATTGTTAGTTTAATTATGCTTACTATTCGCTTACAACGCGTGGGAAAGACCAAGAAACCGACTTACCGTTTCATTATTTCCGAAAAAACGCACGATACCCAGGGCCATTATTTGGAACTTTTGGGCAACTACAATCCGACCGAAAAAGAAAATAAAATCACTGTGAAAGCCGATCGCGTCACTTATTGGATTTCCAAGGGCGCGCAAATGTCCAACACCGTGAACAATCTTTTGGTAAAAAATGGTATTATCAAAGGTAAAACCATGAAATCCGTATTTTTATCCGAAACTCGCAAGAAAAAAATCGCGGAAGAAAAAAAAGCCGCCGCTCCGGCTCCTGCCGCTACTCCGGCCGCGTAATTTGACTGCTCCGACAGATTTGGTATAATTACTAGAGGTGAGACGTGTGAATTTATTCACACGCGAACCTCGACGTAATTATATATGGCCTTTGGCCATATATAATACAGGTAATTGCAGTGCTGGTGGAATTTTCCACACTGTCGACAGACTGCCTTAACAATTCATGTAATAGATTCGTATGATGGAAGCCGATCAACAGTTTGTTGAGATGCTTGTGAAAGCGATCGTCAACAACCCGAATGACGTGAAGACCGACCGCATTATTGACGAGAGAGGTGTACTTATCACCTTGACCGTGAATCCTGCCGATATGGGTTACGTCATTGGCCGCAGTGGCCAGACTGCTCGTTCCATCCGCACCTTGCTCAAGATCGTTGGCGCCAAAAACAATGCGCGCGTCAACTTGAAGATCAATGAGCCGGAAGGCGGACGCGGACCGAGAATGAGTCAACCGATTGATACCAGCGCTGTAGACAACCTGGATATCTAATAGAAAATTAAAGCCATCCCGAGTAATCGGGGTGGTTTTGTTTTTGGGTTGATTTTTCTGTCGAAATATGGTATATTTGGGTTTATGAAATTCGACATTCTCACAATTTTTCCTGATATCATATATAGCTACTCCGGTGAGAGTATTTTGAAGCGCGCCCAAAAGGCGGGTGTGGTGGAAATTCAGGCGCATAATTTTCGTGAAAATACCGAAGACAAACATCGTCGAGTAGATGATACGCCGTATGGCGGGGGAGCCGGGATGGTATTGCAAGTCCAGCCGATATATTCCTGTTTGGAAAAAATGGGGTTGGTGAAAGATGGAAAGAAAATTAAACAACCCAAAACCAAAATTTTGATCATGGATCCAGCGGGCAAAAAATTCGATCAGCGGATGGCGGAAAAATTTTCCAAATTAGATCGAATAGTTTTTGTGTGCGGACGCTATGAGGGGTTCGACGAGCGTATTTATAAATTTGTCGATGAAAAAATTTCGGTGGGGGATTATGTGCTTTCGGGTGGCGAGTTGCCAACGCTTACTATTATCGAGGCGGTGACACGGCTTTTGCCGGGCGCGTTAGGCAATGACGCATCGGCGGTTGAAGAGACTTTTGGCGATAAAGAAAATAAAAAAGAATATCCTCAATATACCAGGCCGGAAAATTTCCGGGGGCAAAAAGTGCCGCAGATTTTGTTGTCTGGCGACCACAAAAAAATCGCTGAGTGGCGGGCGCAAAAAACTAAGTAAAATCAACTGGTATTTATCCACACCCTGTGCACAATACCCCCCTTGACAGGGTTTTGCGAATGTGTTAATATTGGTTTCACAAACTTAATTTCCAAACACGGCACTTAAGTCAACCTCACAACCTTGTAATCTTCTAAGTCATCTCGCAGGGTTCTGCCTCGGGCGGTCCACTAGCAAGAACGATACTGGAAAGAAAAAAGAGTAACTGAAGATTTTGGTTCCTCTTTTTTCTTTCTGCAAAAAGCCGCCACATAACGGCCTAGGAAAGAATGGACTTTGACAACACAAATGTGACAAAAACCTGTCTATTAGATAATCACTTCGGTGATTGTCAATAAACAAATCGTCCCGATTCAATCGGGACAAAAATGTTGAATCGACCGATTCAACGAAAATTCAAAGAGCTTAACCTCATTCTTAAGTGAATGAGAATCAAACTTCTTTTTTGAGAGTTTGATCCTGGCTCAGGATGAACGCTGGCGGCGTGTCTAAGGCATGCAAGTTGAACGTAGTGTTGCCCGCAAGGGCAATATTCAGTAGCAAACGGGTGAGTAACACATTGGTAACCTACCTTCAAGACGGGGATAGCTCACCGAAAGGTGAATTAATACCCGATAGTAATGGGGGGACGCAAGTCATTCCCATTTAAATCTTTTTGGCTTGAAGAGGGGCCTATGTCTGATTAGCTAGTTGGTGGGGTAATGGCCCACCAAGGCTATGATCAGTAGCAGGCGTGAGAGCGTGACCTGCCTCACTGGGACTGAGACACTGCCCAGACATCTACGGATGGCTGCAGTCAAGAATATTCCCCAATGGACGAAAGTCTGAGGGAGCGACGCCGCGTGTAGGATGAAGGTCTTCGGATTGTAAACTACTTTTATGTGGGACGAATTCGTGACGGTACCACTTGAATAAGAGGTTGCTAACTCTGTGCCAGCAGCAGCGGTAATACAGAGACCTCGAGCGTTATCCGGATTTATTGGGCGTAAAGGGTCCGCAGGTTGTTTAGTGGGTTGGGGGTCAAAACTCTGGGCTTAACCTAGAGCCGGCTTTCAAAACTACTTAACTAGAGGGTGGAAGAGGTAAGCAGAATTGCTGGTGTAGTCGTAATAAGCGTTGATATCAGCAAGAATACCAAAGGCGAAGGCAGCTTACTGGTACACACCTGACACTCAGGGACTAAAGCGTGGGGAGCAAACAGGATTAGATAAATCCTATCTCGATTTAATCGAGAAAAAGGTGTCCTTCTCGACAGTGATGTCGGGATTAGCATCCAGCTATATCGGGGAAACTCCAAACAATATAGATATCTACCAATCTGTTTGGACAATCCCGAGGGAAGTATTTCATTTTGAAGAGATGGCGAAATACCCCGTAGAGACTAGAATTTAATCGTGATAATAGTTATTGATCTGATGGTTAAGTTCATAACGCTGGATCTCTGAAGTCGCGGCTAAAACGAATTTTTCACGAGCAATCGTGGAGGAATTTGTTCAAATGAAAAAAAGCCGATGGCAAAAATACAGAGAATGATATAGTCCAATCCGTGTAGTAATATACGGTAGTCGTGATAATTCAATCATGAAATGACCCTGGTAGTCCACGCCCTAAACTATGCAAACTAGGTATTAGCAGTATCGACCCTGTTAGTGCCGTTTAAAAAAGCTAACGCGTTAAGTTTGCCGCCTGGGGAGTACGGTCGCAAGATTAAAACTCAAAGGAATAGACGGGGACCCGCACAAGCGGTGGATTATGTGGTTTAATTCGATAACAAACGGGGAACCTTACCTGGGCTCAACTACTAGCTGCAGGACACCAGAAATGGAGTCCGCCTTCGAGGGTGCTAGATAGGTGCTGCATGGTTGCCGTCAGCTCGTGCCGTGAGGTGTACCATTAAGTTGGGAAACGAGCGCAACCCACGTCGTGTGTTAAATTGTACACGCGAGACCGCCTGGCCCCTTATTCGTAAAATATTTTTGCGGATAGAGGGCCAGGAGGAAGGGGTGGATGACGTCAAATCAGCATGGCTCTTACGTCCAGGGCTACACACATAATACAATGGTCGGTACAGAGGGCTGCCAAGTCGCGAGACGGAGCTAATCCTCAAAACCGGCCTCAGTTCAGATTGTAGGCTGCAACTCGCCTGCATGAAGTTGGAATCGCTAGTAAACGCGTATCAGCCACGGCGCGTTGAATACGTTCTCGGGTCTTGTACTCACCGCCCGTCACACCACGGGAGTTGGCAATGCCCAAAGCGCCTTTGGCGTTAAGGCAGGGTCAATGACTAGGGTGAAGTCGTAACAAGGCATCCGTAGCGGAAGCTGTGGATGGATCACCTCCTTTCTGGAGTACTCAATCGCAAGATTGTGAACTTCGTCGACGCGGTGCAACATCTTCGGATAATTGCACTGACGTGGACAGCGTTTTTGTCACATTTGTGAAGTCAAGCGAGAAATCGTCCGCGAGGGCGGTTTTTTGTTTGACGATAAAAAATATTTTTGGTACAATCACAGTATATGGTAAACACTGTGGCGCAATTAAAAATTGCGGTAAAACCAATATTAAAAAATGCCGGCGTAAAGAAAATGTCATTGTTTGGTTCGTTCGCTCGTGGGGACCACCACGATGATAGTGATGTTGATATGTTGGTTGAATTTGCCAAGCCAGTCGGCCTGTTTTCCTTTTCTGATTTAAAAAATAAGCTGGAACAAAAATTAAAGCGAAAAGTGGATCTGGTTTCTAATAAGGGTATCTCGCCTTTGATTCAGCGTTATATTGATCAAGACAAAGTTAATATTTTATGAAAAAGAAAGATATTTCCTGCTGGTTCGGCAGGTGTATTTGTTTTGGCGATGGTTGACAAAATATTAAAAATAGTGCAAAATATACTAGTAAAAATTTTTTTGGGCGGCTAGCTCAGTTGGTTAGAGCGCTACATTGACATTGTAGAGGTCACAGGTTCGATTCCTGTGCCGCCCACAGAGCACTTGATTTTCAAGCGAAGCGAGAGTAAAATAAAACGAAGTTTTATTTTACCGAGCGAGCGCAGAAAATCTACCCCACGTTTCGCTGTGGGGGAGGGGTTGGTTTATTCACTAAAAGTGCTAGAATAATCAAAATAATTTCAGCGGGCAATTAGCTCAGATGGTTAGAGCGCGTCACTGATAATGACGAGGTCGGAGGTTCGATTCCTCCATTGCCCACCAAAATCTGCTATTGGAGCGGATTTTTATTATCCATTGCCAAACCTCGAAAAATAGTATATACTAGGTATATTAATAAAGGCTTTTAACATAGCAAATTTTTGCTTTACAAATATGTCCGACACTAAATTTAGTTGGTCTGACGCTCGCAAAAAATTGATGCGTGCCCTAGTATCCACCGGGTTGTTTTTGTTGGAGCTCATCAAGGTCTCCATCTTGGCCGGCATTACCATCGGGCTGGTGCGTTATTATCTTTTCAAACCCTTCTATGTAAAAGGCGCCAGCATGGAGCCGAATTTTTACGAAAATGAATATTTAATCATCGACGAATTATCTTATCGTTTCAACGAACCCAAACGCGGTGACGTGATAGTTTTTAAATATCCGGAAAATCCCAAAGAGTATTTCCTCAAACGTATTATTGGTTTGCCGGGGGAACGAGTGAAAATTTCCGAAGGTAGGGTGATCGTGTATAACGACACCCATCCGGAGGGGTTCGAGATCAGTGAAGCTTATTTACCCAAAGATTTATTGACTGCAGGTGACAAGATCACCGCCCTCGGCCCCCATGAATATTATGTGCTTGGCGACAACCGTCAAAACAGCCACGATTCCCGTCGTTTTGGTCCGGTAGATCGCAGTCTTGTGGTTGGGCGCGCTTGGTTTCGCGGTTGGCCGGTCGGGCGGATGCAAACTTTTGACACCCCTAATTTAGGAATATAATTCTATGTTTAAGAAAAAAAATGCAAAACCCATGAAAAAGAAAATATTGGCAAAGAAAGAAAATGTTGGCAAACCGGTGAAAAAAACTGGCGAAGATACGTTTGTTCCGGAAAAGGGCAAAAAACAATACAGTGTGTTGCGTGGCATGCATGATATTTTGCCGAAAGAAGAAAAATATTGGAAGAAGTGCTATCACAGCGCCGAAGATTTGGCCGACTATTTTCAATTTGGCCACATTGATACTCCGGTGCTCGAAGAGGCGAATTTGTTTATTCGTTCCATCGGCAAGGGGACTGATGTGGTAGATAAAGAAATGTATTTATTTGAAGATCGCGATGGTGACAAAGTTTGTTTGCGTCCGGAAGCGACTGCCGCCATTGTGCGCGCGTATAATATGCACGGTATGTGGAATTTTCCCCAGCCGATCAAACTTTGGTATTGGGGTCCGATGTTTCGCCATGATCGTCCGCAGGCCGGGCGTTATCGCGAGTTTTACCAAGTGGGATACGAGACCCTCGGCAGTACCGATCCGTCACTCGACGCCGAGCTGATCGCTCTGGCTTATAATTTTTACAAAGATCTGGGCTTGCCGGTAGAGATTCACATCAACAGTATTGGTAGTGTGGAAGATCGCGAGCGCTACAAAGCCGAACTGGTGAATTATTATCGCAGTAAACGCGCCTATCTGTGCGAAGACTGCAAAGCGCGTCTCACCCGCAATCCGCTCCGCCTGCTTGACTGCAAAGAACCGGGTTGCCAACCGGTGAAAGAAGAAGCCCCACAGATTATTAACTGGCTCGGTCCGGAAGCCAAGAGTCATTTTATGAAAGTTTTGGAATTTTTGGACGAACTTCAAATACAATATACCCTCAAACCATTTCTAGTGCGCGGTTTAGATTATTACAATAACACCGTGTTTGAATTTTATACTGCCGCCGGCGAAGATGGCGCGCAAAGCGCGCTTGGTGGGGGAGGTCGCTACGATGGCCTGGTAGAAGCGATGGGTGGGCGTTCGACCCCGGCTGTGGGTATGGCACTTGGAGTTGATCGTTCAATTCTGGCTTGGAAACAATACAACGAACAAAATAAACTCACTGTTGTCGGCCCGGTGTATGATGTGTTTTTTGCCCAGCTCGGTGAAGAAGGCAAACGCGTGGCCTTGCGTCTCATCAACGAATTGCGTGGTAAAGACTTGAAAATCGCTTTCAATTTTGTCAAAAATTCGCTCAAAGTCCAACTCGAAACCGCCAATAGTCTCAAAGTGCCGTTTGTGGTGATTCTTGGACAAAAAGAAGTACAAGACAAGACCGTGATTTTGCGTGATATGGAATCGGGTGTGCAGGAAATTATCGACCAAAAAAAGATCGAAAATTTACTCAAAAAGAAACTGGGAAAATTGGAAGTGTAAATAGTTATCCACAGTTTGACTTTTGGCTATTTTTACGATATAATATTTTTGTATTTAAGTTATCTAAATTTACCTTGGGAGGTGAATATTTGTGTCAGAAACCAAACGCCGTAAAAATGAATCGTTTGAAGCGTTCATGAGACGTGTGAAAAAGCGTTGGCAACAGTCGGGGAAATTGATTCAGGTCAAAAAGATTCGATTTCATACCGATGAAAAAGGAAAAAATATGCGCCGCAAAAGCGCGCTCCATCGCTTGCGGATAGGCAGTAAAATGGCCTACCTGAAAAAGATTGGCAAATTAGTGGAGGAGAAAAAACGCCGCTAATTCCAATTTAAACTATCTTAACTCCATTGTCTCATGCTTCAATGGACAAAGAAAAACTTTCGTCTCACAACCAAGACCGCTATTATTGCAGGAATGTTTTTAATAGCGGTTTTTGCGTTTTTGGTGGCGATACCGGCCTATGCCGCCGATGTGCAGACGGATAGTATAGCCGCTCCGAGTAGCTCGCTAAATACCGGCGTACAAATTATCCAACAGCCGCTCGGTCTATCGGCGACTGATCCGCGCGCCATTGTGGCCAATATTATTCGGGTTGCGCTCGGGTTGTTGGGCATCATTGTGCTCATCCTCATGATTTATGCCGGGTTTTTATGGATGACTTCCGCGGGCAACGACGAGCAGATCGGTAAAGCCAAACAAATTTTGAAAAATGCCACGATCGGATTGGCTATTATTTTATTGGCCTATGCGATTGTGGCGTTTATTTTTAACATGCTAGGGTTGGGTGGTGGGCTGGTCGCCGGCAATGTGATCACACCTACCATTACTCAGAATTTTCGCGGTTCGGGCAGTCTCGGCAAGGTGATCAAAGATCATTACCCGATGCGTGGTCAGACAAAAGTGCCGCGCAATACCAAAATTATTATTTCGTTTTTTTCACCGGTAAAGATTGATAGTTTTGCCGTCACTTCTACCAGCGGCGCCGCTCCGGGCACATGTAATAATCTCGGCGCCGGTATGAGTTGGGAGCGTGATTGTAGTCAGATGCGTAGTTCTTCGAATGAGATATCCATCTATCGGTTGGTCGTCAATCCTGCGGATGGACAGATCGTTCGTGGTGACAGGATTCGTGGCGCGGCGTTGGTGGCGTCCACCAGTACTGTCGGCGGTCTGGTCGGGTATTATACTATTGTGATTCGTCCGTACGACTTTTTGGGTAGTCCTACCGAGGAAGTGGGTTATGAAGTGCATTTAGGCAATGAATTGAAAAAAGATGATTCGGCCAATGACGACCCCTCGATTTTTGAAGTGCAAATTAGCGGTAACGATTATTATGAGTGGAGATTTACTTGTAGTACTGAGCTTGATCTCACCCCACCTTATGTGAAAAATGTCTATCCGGGCCGTGGCGCCAAAGAGACCAAAGACACGGTGATGCAGATAGAATTTAGTGAGCCAATGGATCCGAGTGGTGTCCAAGGTGTTTTTTCTACTGATGGTACTTATGGCCCCAATACTTATGTCTTGGATGGCAGAAATGTGTTTATGACTAGCGATAATAGTTCGAGACCGATCGGCGAGATGAATTTGACGAATGGTTTTACCACGCTTGAATTTACCCCGACTGTCAAATGTGGCACTAATGCTTGCGGCGAGCCCAAATTTTGTTTTCCGGTATGTGATGGCGCTGGTCAATGTCAAAATGTCGCGCGCAACGGTCGTGGCGAACAGATCGTCGGCGATAGTTTTGAGACGTTTTTGCGCGCGGGTGTTGCGCTCAACACAGATTCTTTTGAGGCTATTCCATTTTCTGGTGTGATGGATGCCGCCGGTAATGCGCTTGATGGCAAACATGATGGTTTGGTACAAATTGCTACGAATTCTTCCACTGTACCGGTATTTCACGATTGGGAAGATCCGGACAATTATTGGTGGAGTTTTATTTTGAAAAATGAGTTAGACACAGTCTCTCCGTATCTCAATGAAATTTATCCCACTTTTAAAGCCGCCAATGTTCCGTCATGGGCACCGTGGGGTTTTGTATTTAGTAAACGCATGCGTATTGATCCGATGTATTATATTCTTATCGACGAAGAGCCGACCCCGGCGATACGCGGTGATGGTATTCCGCTTTGGAAATTGCCGCGCGTCACTTTTGGCGATATCAATACTGTGACGGAGATGTTGCATGGGCCGTTTTTAGATGGATTTAAACAAGATTATTATCCGATTGCCACTTCAGCGATTCAGGATGCGCATTTCAATTGTTTTTATCCGGGCGCCGGGCCAGGTACGGGTGTCGGCAACACCGACCCTCCGGTTGTTAATTTTGCTGCCGGCGCTGATCGTTCCTTGCTGTGTGATAGTGCCAATCCGGTTAACTGTTGTGCGGTCACATCGTCGGCGGCCGGCACTTATGATCAAGATTATTGTTGCAATGGATCGGTCAAGGCCGGAGTCACTACCACTGCCGCCTGTGTCCAATATTTTAGAACGTATTTGCCCAATCCTTATCATTCTAATCCCTAAAAACCATGCCCGTCCTACGTCGTAAAATTTCCAGCCTTATCATTCTTGCGATTTTATTCGTCGGCGGGTTTTTGTTTTATGCCAATATTGCATCGGCCGAGCAGGTGGCGGAAGTAGCCAATCCAGATAGTGCGCTCAACCAAGGTCTGGTCAAGATTCAGGCGCCGCTTGGTTTGCCCGCGACCGACATTCGGGTGATTGTCGCCAATATTATTCGCGGTGCCCTCGGGCTTTTGGGTATTATCGTACTCGCGCTCATGCTTTACGCCGGATATATTTGGATGACAGCCGGTGGTAATGAAGAAAAAATCACCGAAGCCAAAAAGATTTTACGCAATGCCGTGGTTGGGTTATTGTTGATATTTTCTTCGTATGCGATTGTCAGTTTTGTGATGACTAGATTCGTAGGCGCGACCACCGGCATTCCGGATCATTGTTTTGACAATATTAATGATAGTGGAGAAGAACGGGTGGGGCCGCCAGCCTGCGGCGGAGATTGCGGCCCGTGTACGACTCCGCGTATTCTGACCGATTTCAATACTTTTTATGTGATGTCACTCCCTCCCGCCGGTGATGCTTGTATCCGCAATGTGCATCCGACGATTGTGTTCAACAAAGACATTGACTTGAACACGATCAACAGTGGTGGTGTGGCCAGTTCGATTATCATTACCAAAGTTTTTGGTGGTGTAGCTGCTGCTGGCGCTTGGAGTTATCTTGATGGTTCTCATCATAATATTATCAAATTTGATGCGACCGGTAGTTGTGGTACTGGCACATCCGATTGTTTTGATGCTAGTAATGATTACATATTAACTTGGCCGGGTAGGGCCAGCATACAGGCGACAGATGGAATGGCGCTGATGTGCTATTTGCGCGCTGGTTGTAGTGATGTGTCGTTTACGACCGGTGCCAATGTAGATCGGACACCGCCGACGGTCATTATCAACAACCCAGACGGTACTCCGGTTTCTCAAAATGCTCACATTCCGGTGAATATCAGCTATACCGATGATAATGGTGTGGCCATTATTGCGCTGGATGTTGGTGGTAGTACGATTGTGTCCGAAAGTATTTCTGGGTGCCAGACAAATGGCACTGTGGACGCGATCTGGTCTACTTATGGCGTGGCCACTGGGACATATGGTTTAGAAGCGTTGGCCACCGATCGCGCGAGTTTTACTGATACTGATACTGCGACTGTGGAGGTGATTCCCCAACACTGTTTTGATACTACCTTGAATTATGGCGAGACTTTGGCAGGTCCGCCAGCATGTGGCGGCGAATGTCGGGGGTGCGGCGGCGATAGTTGTGATTCTAATATTGATTGCGCGAGTGGTTATTGCGATATGACCACGCTTACCTGTGTTGATAAAATGAAAATTTTGCGAGTGACGCCGTTGGATGGCGCCGCCGGTACTTTTGTTTCGATTGCTGGTCAATATTTCGGCAATACGCCCGGCAGTGTGTATTTTTCCAAAGTGCAAAATCCTACTGATGTGCACGACAATACCAACCAGTGGGTGCAAGCCCAGCTCGCGCCATGTACCGGCGCTAGCACGTGGTTGCCGTGGCAGGTGATCGTCACTGTGCCAATCAATGCGACGAGTGGTCCGATCAAAGTAGAGACAGCCAGTACTACCGGTCGCGATAATGTCGTGCGGACATTTCTGGATACGACACACGATATTCAGACTGCCGGCACTCTGGAGTGGGGTCCGGAAATCGATGACTTTCTTTTTAATACCACCATTCATCCGGGGCTTTGCAGTGTATCGTCTACTTTTGGTGGTCCTGGCGACCAAGTACGATTATCAGGTAAAAATTTTGGCAATACTATCAGTACGAATGACAGTGTCAAATTTGGCGAATTACGCGACAGTGGTACTAGCCAAGATCGTGCCGCTTTGGTGACGGTAAGTAATTGGCATAATGAGAATATTGACAATGTTAATGTGCCCACATTGGATATGGGTTGGACCGGTACCGCTGTGTTCAATCAGGCGATAAAGAGTAACGTGCTTGCTTTTGAAGTGTCGCGCAGTGTTGATCCGGATGCGCCTTTGATTACCAATATTTCACCTGATCATGGCGCTCATGGAGAATATATCACTGTCAGTGGTAGAAATTTTGGTACTCATCGTGGACAGGTGTTTATTCGTACAGCCGCTAGTGAAAGCGCTTCAGTTATTAATGCGGTCGGTGGTGGTCCGGATGATGTTTTTGTTTTTCCGGAAGAGTGTAATAATAGTGTGTGGAGAGATAGCCAAGTCGTAATGAAATTTCCGCGCGTTGCTGGTACTCTTGGTCAGTGGTATTCGATTCGTATTTGCAATATTGATAATGACAAATGTAGTGTCATGGACGGTAATACTGGTTTTACATTGGAGGGTGGCAATCCCAAGCCGGGTATTTGTCGCATCGATCCAATTGCCGGCCCGGTGCCGCTTGTTAGTACCGGTACCATGAGCATTGTGGGTGAATATTTTGCTTCCACCACACCCGATATTACGAATTATGCCAATGCTTTTTATTGGCTGAGTAGCGCGTCTTCTACTTCACTAGAAGGCCGCGTGCCCGGCATACGCCCGGATGCAGATTATCGTCTGAGATTGGAAAATGAAGGTTCGCACCTGGATGTGCGCCTCCCAACCAATGCCATTGGTGGTCCGGTAGTAGTGCATCGCGATGGTGATACCTCTACCACCTTTAGTAATCCGATGAATTATACCAAATGGAACTGCGTCGAGAATGGCAACCAGTGTGCTGATGTCGGTACTTATTGTTGTACGAGTGGGGGAGATGCAGGCGAGTGCAAGCCCAATGGTACATTGTGTGCTGGCGCCACCCGTAGCGCTGGTTATACTTGGATGTTTAGTACCAAAGATATTCCCGAGCCGCCGCGTCTCATCGAGCGTTGCGATAGCGAGACTGAATTAGGCAATAATTTGCCGTCGCCATCACCTTCGACACAATGGGCGCGACCAGGATATAACGAAACTCAAAATGTGTGTTTGACATCACTCATTTCTTTGGATTTTACCGGTATGGCCCCGATTACTGCTATTCCGGCTGGCAGTGTGCTGGCGCATGAGTGTGACCCGGCGACGATTGATTTGAGAAATAATAATTGTACGGCTGGCGTTACCGTGGATTTGAAAGCTCAAGACAATAGCGAAGGTCCGTTTAGTTTGGATGCGTCTACCGCAAGCACTAAAGATGTCCAATTACAACCGCGCGCTACCTACAATAATGGTAAATGGAAAGAAAATACCTGGTATCAGGTGATTTTGACAAAAGATTTGGTTGGTGGCCCCTCCTCTACTATGCTTGCCGCGGAGCGACCTTGTGGGGCGGATAATCCTTATTGTTTCTTGTTCAAAACCGGCACCGAAAATTGTCGTATGAAAGAATTGGTGATTACACCATATTCGTATTGGACCACATACCTCCAGGATCCGCTCATGCAACATGATGGAGGGAATGAGTATGATCTGTTTTATTCCGGGCACGGTCTCTCTGATCAGCGTTGTATTATGATGGATGTGAGTGGTTTTAGATGGAATTGGACAGCGACCGATACTGAGCAGTATGCATATATTAAATCCAATGCCACTAGTCGTAATTTTGTTCAGATTTCTACCATTCAAAATACGGTAGGAATTGGTCTGCCCAATAATGCTACCGCTATTTGGGGGCAGGCGGCTACCGGTACCTGTCCATTAGGTGCTGATTGCAGAGAATATAACAAGGCTAGTCCGCTCACAATCGACGCCTCCAATCCCGAAGTGGTGGATTATGGCCCGAATTGCCTGGAGGCGTGTACTGATGCGGTCGTGTGGGCGCGTTGGAACGTGGTACTTTCTGAACGTAATTTGACCAATGACTCGGTAGTGCAATTACAAGAATGTTTGGATGAGAATTGCTTGCAACTGTCCGCAAATCTTGCTGGCGGCGCCACTCTGGATACCCGCGGTACGGAGATGTCTTTGGGTTTAGCCAGTCGTTTGCAGCCAAATACAGTGTATCAGGTGAGTTTGTCAACCTCGAGTGACAATAATGTCAGTCCGGATTTGATTTGGTCTCGCCAAGTACTGTCTAGCCCGAGCAGCGCCGCCCATCCATATAAAAAATTGTTTACTTGGAGATTTAAGACCAAAAACCAAGATTGTCTCATTGATCATACTGTGGTTGATCCGGCAAATTATACCGAGAGAAAAATCGGTGGTAAAAAAGTTTACCAAACCATTGCCTATTCTGCGCCCGATGCTTGTAGTGTGCTCGGGCAAAAGTTGAACACTTGGAGTGTGGATTGGCAATGGAGGAGTAGTGATAGTGATGTGGCCTCGTTGACCACAGTTTCCACCCGCGGCAAAAATCCTTTTTGTACAGCCAGCTGTCTCAAGCGTGGTAGTGAAATTCCGGCCGGATATGCCGCGACGAATATGGCGTTGTGTGGCAATGGTGTAGTGGAAGCGGGCGAAGATTGTGATTTGGGGGCACCAGGCGAAAGTGCTAATAGTTGTACGTTGAATTGTTTGCGTCCTGGTAATACGAATTCCGGCACCGGTACCGATCAATGCGGCAATGGCGCAGTGAATACTTTGGCTGGAGAAGAGTGTGATCCGCCGGCTGGCGCGACAGCGGCAGAAAAAGCCGGCTGTAGTAATGTGTGTTTGCGCGCTGGCTCCAGGAGAACTACTGGTCCAACTGATGTTGGCGCTTCAATCTGCGGCAATGGTCGTATTGGTTTGGGAGAGGATTGTGATACCGGTATTAGTGCTAGTAGCGTCATATCCACCTCATCACTTGCTTGTTCAGAAAATTGTTTACATTTGGGCAGTCGATTGTCATCGGCGTGGTGCCACGCGCACAACGCGGATTATGCTGGTTTTGTGAGCAGTACTTTTTGGGTCGCCTGCAAAGATTCTCGTAGTCAATGTGGGGACAAAGTGGTAAGTCCGGATGAGGACGGTAGTTGTGATTTGGCCGGTACCGGGTGGGCGAGTAGCACCTGTAATATTTATTGTTTAATCAATAAACCTGCCGCGCCAGACACAGATTGTTATTTTGTCGATATCAATAAACCCACCGAAGGTTGTGATAAAAATTTACAATGGGTGGGATCGTCACTACTTTATTCAGCGCCGTCGGTTTGTGGTGATGGTGTCACCGGTATTGGTGAAGATTCTTTTTGTGAGAGTCCAAATAATTTGGTATTGACCGGCCACGCCGGTAAAATCGATCCGTGGGCGATGGTAAAAGCGGTTGGTTTGAGTCCGTATGTCGTCACCGGTACGCCGCCGACCCAACTTGCTTTTATTAGCGCCTCTACCAGTGAAGGTACTTTCCCCGGTACTACCGTTGGAAATAAAGGAAAATATCAAATCCCGTGTGGATATTTTTCAGATGCCGAATGTCAGGCCGCGACCCAAGATAATAGTTATGCAGTGGCGGCGAATTCCTGTTGCTATCCACGTCCGCAGTGGATTGATAGTTATCCGACCAGCACGGCCATTGGCGTTTGTCCCAATACTTATATTGAGGCGAGTTTTGATCGGACAATTGATCAGCGTAGCGCCAATGATAATTTTGTAATTGCCGAGGGTATTACTGATCCGGCTTTTGGCACTGTTGCCAGTTTTGAATATGGCTTGCCCCAGCCACAATCGACGTACCAGTCGTTGGCTCCGGTGTCGACACAGATGGTGGTCGCGGGTAATTATGCTTATGTGATTTATGAAAAACAAAATTTGTTAGAAATTGTCGATATTTCCGATCGTAGTAATTTGAGACGAGTAACTACTCTAAAGGATGGTGATGACGGCGCGCGTCTCGAACGACCGATCGGCATTGGTGTGGTGGGCAATTACATATATATTACGTCCCGCAATGATAATGGGATTGAAGTGATCGATGTGTCCAATCCTTCCCAACCACGACACAAAACATTTTATAATCAAGTCGGGGCCAGCGATCAGATTATCGATCCGATTTCTTCGTCGTTTGTGCATGTTGGAGTAAATTCTTATATCTATCTCCTCACAAAAATAAATGTCCTCTCCGGTACGGAAGCTTTGGTGGCTTGTACGATCGCGAACAATGACCCTGGGCAGATTTCTTGTAAAAAATCGACCACCGATCCTCAGGGCTTGACGTATAATTTGGACAAAGCGATCAAACTCATTGCTGGTCAGCGCGATAGTACTGTGGTGGTTTTTCTAGTGTTAGAAAGTGATAGTGACAAGATTCAAAAAATACAGATGCATGGCGATCGTATCACTGCTTATTCCGGTGTGACATATAGTAGTATGCAAATGACGGTGTCCGATGTATATATTACTGAATATTTTACTTATTTTGCCGGTACTACGGATGCCGGTAGATTGAAAATTAGGATTGCGCGCGCGAATGGAAATTTTATTAATTTTGATGCCAGAGACACAGTGGGCGCGTCATTTGTGTGGTTCCAGCCGATCCCCGGCGCTAGCGGTGAAGACGGATTTGTCTTGGTTGGTTCGGCTATTGGCAATGTGATTGAAGTGTATAGATTTTCCAATGGAGCCCTGTCCCATTTTGGCGCTATCACTACTGCTGAAGACCCGAATCTACTCGGTCCGAAAACGATAGTGGGGGCGGGGGATTATATACTTGTCGGTTTAAACAAGGCATCGGGGATTGATGTGCTTAGCCTCGATGGTTTTAAAGGTTTACCCGGCATTGGCTCAGCGGCGGTGTTTGGAGATGGGCTTGTGCTTTCTTCGGGATTGTCGTCCGGATCATTGCAGAAATTAAATTTATCGAACGCATTGTCGCCGGTGAATGCGGGTGATGTTTCGATTGGCGCGATCATTAGTAAAATGATTGTCAATAATGGTACGATTTACGGCATTTCCAATCAAAATGGGGGTTCGTTGCATATCGTCGATACCGGTTTTTCCGGCCAAATATCTACTTCTACTTTGTCTAGTGGGGGTACCGCCTTTTTCGATTCTCCGGTGGCTTTGGCCGCGAAAGGAAATTATGTGTATGTTTTGTCACAAAATGTCAGTGGCACATTGCAAATAGTGGATGTTAGCTCGACCACTGCGCCTGTGGGGGTCGGACGTCTCGAACACAATCCGGCTGCCGGGATATTTTTACAATATGCGAAAGATGTCGCTATCCAAAATAATTTGGCTTATGTGATCAGAAATGATTTGTATGGGAAGGGATCTTTAAGGATTTTTGATATCTCCACTTCTACCAGTCCGACGCCGATGGGTAGCGCCGGTTCTGCTAATAGTGGGGCGAATGGATTCCGGTCATTGGTAGTTCAAGACAATGTTGCCTATGTTGCGGCCTCGATTGGTAATAGGTTGGAATTGTATGATGTATCCAGCTCTACCCACCCGACCTATCTCGGCGCTACAGCGAGTGGTGTAGTGCGGAAGCCGTCTGCACTAGCTGTACGCGGCCAATATGCCTATGTTGGCGGACAAAGCTCTGGCAATTTTCCGAAATTGTTCGTGGTAGATTTGACCAATACTGCCAGTCCGACAGTAGTAGCCAGTACGTCGCTCAGTGGTGGAACTGGTGGCGAAGTCAGCTCCGTGAATATTGTTGGCACGCATTTGTACGCTACGGTGTCGGGTAGCGATCAGGTCAGCATTGTGGATATTGGTAAATTTTTATTACAAGGCGAGTGTTATGGCGCCAACGACGTCACCAGTTTGATTACTGGCGCCGCGGGGGCGGTGGATTATGAAAATTTACCCTGGTATGAAAAAATTTGGAATCGATTGGCGAATTTTGTACGTAAAATATTTGTGGGGAATGTGACCGCCGCCGGCAATGTGCGCAAATGGTGTGTGAACAACAATCTCGGCTCCGCTCTGGTGGTACCCAACAATGTTGGAGAGGGGTCGCGTATTTTATATCGCCTCACCGATGCTCTCAGTCCTGATACCAAATATGCAGTCGTGATGAAAGAAAAATTACGCGATCTGCGTGGAGTGAATATTGGGTTTGCTACTACGACCCCGACGCCACGTAATTTTAATTTTGATTTTACTACCGGAGTGAAGATTTGCGAAGTGGGCGCGGTCACAGTCACTCCGACGATGTGGGCCTTCCAGAGATTGACTGATTCGGCGGTGTTTCAAGCGGAAGCATTTGCCCAAAATGGTCAACAAATACAGTCGGTATCTAATTATTTTTGGAATTATATTTGGGGTCCGGAAGATAATGAATACGTCACCCTTAGACCGGGATTTTATTTGAGTGGTGGTACGGAAGTAGCTTCGTCTACTGATTTCAACATTGTTCGTCCGAAAAATAAAAACGGTGAAATTGATATTGCCGCTACTGCCAATATTAAGCGCAATGATTTTACCGATACTGTCGGGCTAGTGGCTAGTGGACGAGCGCACATCTTGGTATTTTTGTGCAACAATCCTTGGCCGCCGAACAAAGCCGGCAATCTATTTAGAATTCCTTATTGTGATACCAATACCACCAATGCCGCCTGTGTCAATGACGATGCCTTTAATTTGAGTACTAATTTATTTTCTGACAGCGGCTTTATTCCGCCCGCATCGCCGTATAGCGCGAGCACCAGTGATCACGGTTATTTCAATTTTAGTTCGCTCTATTGCATGGATAATGCCGGCGCCTCTATCGGCAATTTACCGTTCCTCCGTCCGGCGGTGCAGAGCACTTCGACTCTGTTTGAATCTGACAAAGGTGTGTGTAGTTTTATGGGAAATTATTGCGATGCGTCCTTGCCAGCGGCCACAAACTGTAAGTTTCGCTATGATGCCAACGGTGTGACGTTTTATGCGTCTTCGACCCAGGCTATTTGTTATGGGCTCAAAGGTACCACGACCACTTATTATATGGCCAATAATCAGCCGCTATATTGCAATACCACCGCTGATTGCAATGCGAATGTGGATTTTACCCAGTGGTTTCAGGCTGGTGGGTATACCAATAATGCTATTAATTGCGGTCTGGCTTCGAGTACTCCCGCATCTTGTATTGTGCGTCCTCAACCGCTCAAACGATTTTTCTTTACGAATCAGAAAAATAATGATGCGATCGGCATCCAGGTTTTCCCCAATCCGAAAGCCTTGTCGGTAGAACAGTGGTTTAGTAATGACAAAACTTTGGGTGGGCAAGGATTTGTGGGTAAAAATCAATCGCTGACGATCGATGGTTATAAGGCCACGCGCGACAATAATAATATTTATGTTGATGTGTTTAACGCCAGTAGTGATGCCGATACTTCCGGCGCCAGCGCCAAAACATTTTTCTCCAATATTTTCTTGTTTAGTATTAATGCTGATGCCAAGCCGGAAACGCGACAGGTATTTGAGCAATTTGTCGCGAATTTGAAATTCAATACTAATCTTTCCAATTTTGGATATTGCGCCAGCAGTGTTGAGCTGTTTGAGGCCGGCGCTATTTGTCGGACCGATTTTGATTGTCCTAATGGCACGGTGTGCGCCAATCAAAAGACAAAATTTCAACGTAATTATCAGCGTTTGCGTGATTTGAAAGATGTTTCAGTAGTTTTGGATCGATATTACACCGCGTATGGGCGCTACCCGTCGATGCGTGATGGCTCCTATCTCCCTGGCCAGGCCGTGAGTACTTGGCCGGCATGGGCGGTATTTAGCAATCAAGTTGGTTATGCGCTCAATGGCGATCCGATCAATAAAATGCCGACTATCGGCACTTGTTCTGGTGAGACCGCTAGAATTTGCACCAGCGACAGCAGTCTCAATGGTGGGATTATTTGTCCGTCCGGACAGCATTGCGTGATCCACGATCCTAATACTGGCTGGAGTACGGCTGACCGTCGGTTTAGTTTTGCTTGCAATTCGTTGTCTTCGGTTTATCGGTATATGTACACCACTTCGTCGGTGGAGATTCGCGCTCGTATGGAAGAGCCGTTTGCGATGCAATTGAATCAATATAGTAGTTGGGACAGCTTCAAAGGAATTTATTTCGGTTCTGATTATGATAAATTTGTCATCGATAACGCGAATGGTATTTGTAATACTACTACGGAGCTCTCCACGGTCACTTCCGGTGTTTGCGGTGATGGACAAATCAATGTCGGTAAAGGAGAACAATGCGATCCGCCGGGCGTGAAGACCTACAATACTTCACCTTGCGCTTCCGGTGGTGATGTGGAATTTCATACCTGTCAAGCCGATTGTAGATGGGATGCTGTTGTTGCCACCACCTCTTGCACCAAAATAGTGCGCACTTGCGGCAATGGTATCAAAGAGCCAGGCGAAGAGTGTGACCAGGGACAATTTAATGGTAAATATAATCATTGTAATGCCACCTGTAGTGGTTTTGGTGATGTGGAGCGTTGTGGTGATGGTAGTGTTGATGCGGCGAATGAAGTTTGCGATGTGATACAGCCGCGCGCTAGTGTGTATTATGATAAATTTGGCGTGTGTTCTAGTGGTATAAATAAGGGAGAATACTGTAAAATAGACGCCGATTGTCAGTCTATGGAGGTTGGCGCATGTAAACTGCCGAGTGTGGTCGGCGTGCGTTATGGTAAGACCAAAAACGAATCTTGTAATTTCGATTGTCAGTCGCGCGGGCCGTATTGCGGTGATGGTATCGTTCAGCCGGAATTTGGCGAAGAATGTGATGGTGACCAGAGTTGTTCGACTTGGGATAATCAGCCGGGCAAGCATGTTTGTTTGCCAAATTGTAAACAAAAAGTGGCTGTGCCTGCCAATGTAGCCGCTTGGTGGAAATTTGATGATGCTTTACCTTTGGGCGATGGTACTCAAGAGAAATTTTATAACTATACATTAAATGCAACAGGCCAAGTAGTGCCGGATACGACTGGTACTATTTACGCTATCAGCACTATTGATAATAATGATGTGCCGGTTTGCTATGCCGAGCCTTGCGCCACTCACATGACGCAAAAATCACCGACTTTTGCTCCGAGTTTGCCAGTGATAAATCCGGGGTATAATGGCGCCGGGTATGGCGCTGAAAATAAATCATTTTATTTTAATGGTACGAATTTTGCTTCGACCACCTTTGTGCTTGACCAATCCGGTACTCCGGAACCGTTCCACAGTGTCACTTACATGGCTTGGGTTTATCCGACCAGTATCGACAATGCTCGTCGTCAGGTTTTGAGCGCTGATGATGGATTCTATGGGTGGTCGTTGTTGAGCAACAATCGACGTTGGAGCTTTTTCGATAATTGGCGCGAATTACAAACTACTGGTGAAACTGTTGATACCAACTATTGGCAACATGTGGCAGTGGTATATGATCGCACAGCTAATAAAGTACGTTTTTATAAGAATGGGGGCGCCCAAGGGCCGTCTTATACCAGTTCGTCCGTCTTTGATATTGGCTATGATCATAATTCGACCAGCACATTTGTGGCCATTGGCACCAACGGCAGTTTTTGGAATCGTAATTGCGATATAAACAAGACTGATTGTTGGCGTGGCGAGAAAATGCAAGGCCGTTTCGATGAAATGATGATATTTAATCGCGCTTTGTCCGAAGCGGAAATTAATCAATACGTGCGCGATGGTGTGTGGAAATGTGAACCGCTCGTAGCGTCGACTGCTTCTACTCCGGATCCGAAATGTGGCAATGGTAAGGTGGAGGCGGACGAGGCCTGCGATGTTCGTTTGAACGGAGTCAATAAAAATGGCATCGCTTGCGTGCCGGCTTATGGCAAGACTTGCAGTTATTGCTCGGCTGATTGTAAGAGTAGGATTGATGTACAGCCAAAAGAATATTGTGGCGACGGTAAATTGCAAGCTGATATGGAGAAATGCGATGGTTCTGCCGGCTTTTGTTTCGCCACCGTCGAAATGTTTGGATATGCGAAGATACCGCAAATCCAGCAGTGCAACAGCAATTGTCGTATTAGTAGGGTGATTGCTCCGAATGTTTATGGTATTGATTTTGTGGGAAATAATTCGGCGAAGATTGTCGCTGATGCTACTGACGCCGGATTCAATGAAATGACAGTGGCGGGGTGGTTTAGGTTTGCTCCCGAGGCCGCCTCTGGAGGGTTGGTGCTTGAGAGAAGGATTGGTTACAAGTATTTTAAATTATATCTCAATACGAATAGAAATAACGAGTTTAGGTTTACCGTGAAAACTTGTGATCAGAGCGGTAATTACCAGTTTTGTGATACGGGAAAGGAATTGGCAGCAGTGTCGTTTTTGTCATCATTTTATCCCGGAAATACTATTCGTCCGGGCGAATGGAATTTTCTCGTAGCGAAATTGCAAGCGGATTACCACTTGAATATTGCGAGAAATGCTTCTGGCACAGTGGAGAATATGGGCGATTATCTTTTGGGGTCATTTTTAACGGAAACTCACGAACCAGCCACTCAGATTCAAAGCAAAACTCCGTTATATCTGTATTCGCAAAATTTTCAACAGAATAACATTACAGGAGCGCCGCGCGCCGGTTTGGTGTTTGATTCCGGTACTTTTGCCGAAATCGGTGGTCAATGGATCACTTCCGGTAATGTCGCGCCCGATAAATTCAAAGGCCAAATTCGCAATTTGATGGTCTGGAATAGTTGGATTCCGACTACTACTTTACTCGATTTGTATCGCGCCAATTTAGCTGATTGTGGCAATCCGCCGCGGGTGATGCCGCCTACCCCAGCGTGTGAGCCGGATTGTAGCGGTAATCGTTGTGGGGACGATGGTTGTGGTGGTGTTTGTCCCACTGTGTGTGATGTGGCAGATGAGCAATGTGGTGCGGACGGTCAGTGTGAGTGCAGGCGCGAAACAGTCTTGGAAGTTTGCGCGGCAAATAACAATCCATGCAATGGTATTACGATCACCGATCGATGTGGTAAAACATTGGTCGTCAATTCTTGTCCCAGTCCTTGTATCCAGTCGATTTGTGGTGATGGTAGAGTAGAAGGCACTGAGAAGTGCGATGATGGTGCTGTTGTTGGTGGCGATGGTTGTGATGCGTCGTGTCAAATCGAATTTGATTATTCATGTCCGCCTGCTGGTGGAGCGTGTACGAATTTGTGTGGTAATTCCATTGAGAATGTTGGCGAACGCTGTGACAAAGGACGTAGTTGTAGTGGTAATCAAGCTGCCTGTCGTGATATAATCGCTTGGTTTGCTGACAATCCAGAGTTCTTGTGGGATCTTCAGGGTGGTGGAAAAGGTTGGTTGTGTGGAGCAGGACAGTTCGATGATTGTACTCGTTGCTCTAATACATGCCTTAGCGAAGATGCCGTATGTAAAAGGGATGGTTGGGGATTTGTTTGTAATATGTAATGAGAAATAGTTGGCTTGATCCCCATGGCGGTTAGCCGGAAATCTAATTTATCAATAAATTAATCTAATAAATATAATTTAATTCGTATGTTCGACAACCAAAATCCAAATAGCCAAGCGCCACATAATCTGCCGATTGAGCCAGCCGACATTTTTGCTGGTGTGGAAAAAGATGCTACGACTGTCACGATGCCTACTGGGCCAAAAGATGCTATTGATGCCGGTTTGCTCAAAAAAGCCGTTTCGATCACTAGTCCGACTGGCACGAACAGTCCTGTCGGCACTCAACCGGTATACAATGTCCGTGAGCCGATTTTGGGTAAAATTTTGTTTGTTATTATCATCGTGCTGGCCGTCGTTGGTGTCGCTATCGGTGGTTGGATGACTTATAAATATTTTACCGCGCCAAAATTGCCGGAGATCACAGCCCCCGCCACTGTCGCTCCGGTGGTGGAAACTGTGACACCAACAGCGACGACACCAACACCAACAGCGACCAGCAATGTGTCGGTTGATATGGCCAATGAAAAATTGTTATTTGGTGAAGCGCTTGATTCTGACCAAGATGGACTCGATGATGCGCGTGAAAAACAAATCGGGACTGACCCCAACAATCCTGATACTGATAATGACGGATTAAACGATAGCGATGAGGTGATTATTTGGAAAACCAATCCACTCAACCCAGATACCGACGGTGATAAATACCCTGATG
>Ga0208373_1001473_pt1 | contig 31256 bp, 25 predicted proteins | sample RifOxyC2_FD_184036 | JGI IMG/M metagenome (GOLD analysis project Ga0208373, IMG submission 184036) | Soil microbial communities from Rifle, Colorado - Rifle Oxygen_injection C2 (SPAdes) | ecosystem: Environmental > Terrestrial > Deep subsurface > Rock core/Sediment | place: Rifle, Colorado... | reverse complement strand
CTATGGGATATCCTGCGGCATTGATGCGGAAACCTATGTGGCATCCATGGCAGAGGTCGAAGTGGATCGCACCAGTGGACAAATCCAGGTCAAGCGCATTGTCTGTGCACAGGATATGGGACAGGTGATCAATCCCCAGGGCGCGGTCATCCAGATGGAAGGCTGCATTACCATGGGGCTGGGGTATGCTTTGACCGAAGAGGTCCGGTTCAGTGACGGCCGGGTGTTGGATGTCAATTTCGACACCTATTCCATTCCCGGATTTTCGAGCCTTCCCCAAATCGAAACCATTATTGTGCCGAATTCAGCCTTACCCCCCAAGGGGGGGGGCGAACCGGCCATTGTATGTATGGGCGGGGTCCTGGCGACAGCGGTCTATGATGCGACGGGAGCAAAGATCTGCCGGCTTCCCATGACACCGGAACGGGTGAAACTTGCTCTGAAAACAGCGGGTTGATGGGGTGTACGCCTTTTATGTTTACATCCCCATCTCATTGAGCCGCCGCCATAGGGTGGTAACGCTGGTCCCCAGGATTCTGGCGGCCTGGGTTTTGTTCTGGTGGGTGTTTTTCAACACCAGCCGGGTATACCTTTTTTCCAGCTCCCGGAATGTGGGCAAATCATGGGAGATTGCGGTCAAAGGATCTTCGGAAGATACGGACAGGGGAAGGTGTTCAGGCATGATCCGGTCCGGCCCCGCCAATATGACGGCATATTCAATACAGTTTTTAAGCTCCCTGACATTACCCGGCCAGGGATAGGTTTCCATCATCCGGACCACTGCCGGTGAAAATCCGGGGTGGCCGGGCTGAATCCGGTCAAGAAAATATCGTGAGAGCAGAAGAATATCCTCTTTCCGCTCGCATAAAGGGTCCACCGTCAATGGGAATACGGCAAGGCGGTAATACAAATCTTCCCGGAACAGCTTTTCTTTGATCTGCGATTTTAAATCCTGGTTTGTCGCCGCAATGATGCGTGCTTCAAAAGGAACAGGAGCTAATCCGCCCACCGGTCTGATTTCTTTTTCCTGTAACACCCGTAAAAGCTTGGATTGAAGTTCAAGAGGAAGTTCACCGATTTCATCGAGGAAAAATGATCCCTTGCCGGTTTCCAGAAGCATGCCTTTGTGATTTGAGTCTGCCCCGGTAAAGGCCCCCTTGACATGCCCGAAAAGTTCCGACTCCAGAAGGGTGGCCGGAAGGGCGGCGCAGTTTACGGCCCGGAAGGGATGATCTGCCCGGCCTGAATGCCCATGGATATACCGGGCAATCATTTCCTTTCCCGTACCGCTTTCTCCCTGGATTAAGACCGTTGACTGGGTGGGGGCGACCTTATCGGCCAGAAGCATCAGTTTTTTCATACGGGTGCTTCTGTAAATTATCCCGCTACCCTCAGGACCCGGATGGATTTTCGCTTCAAGATGCCTGATTTTTTCCTGGTGTGTTGCCAGATCCGTTTGTGTTTTTTTCAGTTTTTCCCGCAGGATTTCCATCTCTTTTTCAAAAGGCTTCAATTCCATCTGGGCCCACAGTTCCTGCACCTGTAAAGATGACATCCCCCATTCTGAAGCGGAGCGTCCTTCAGCAAGACAATGCTCATGTCCCTGGGCCTGGCAAACCACCTCTTTTACCAGCACCTCGCTGCCGAAAACCACACTGGCAAATCCGCTGAGCGCTCCTGTGAAAATATGACAGATGGGCTTTGGGGTAAAATCCAGTTCTATGGATTGCCAGCACCCCACCTCAAATGAAGATTTACAGGTTACGGAAAATCTAAGTGATCGGGTTTCCTGGTCAAAATGATGGATTTCCAGCCTTGCGTCGGCAACCCCTGTCATGCTGCCGATATATCTGGATGCCTCGAGCCATTCCTGCGGAGAGTCAAATTCATAATGGGATGCAATGTTCAGGGCAGCAGTCATGCCGATCTGGTAACCGTACCGGGAAAGAACACCGGCCAGTTGTTCCGGTCCCATGAGGGCCAGCAGTTGCTTCATCAATTGGCTCATGGCGGGCAGGCCGCTCATGATCATCCGCTGCGTGCCAAGCATGGGAAAGCCCGTTCCGGGTTCCTGACTGAATATTTCGGAGAGCTTGATGTCTTCGGCTCGCATTTTTGTACCTCTGATTAAATGATGGGCTATCTTACTATTTGAAAAGGCCCTTTTCAAGTTGAAAAGGATTCTATCCCCGTTGTTTCTCCCGATATTTGTATAACCTGCTGAAAATAATATGTATTTCAAAATGAAGAGTCCTTGGCATAGGCTTTGCAAAGTTTATGACCAGGCAAGCAACGAACCCCAAATATTTACAAAGGATACCAAGAAATGAAAAAAAGCATAGTAAAAACAAACCTGATGATCGCCATTTTCTGCTTTTCGATGTCCATCGGCCTTCCGGGACAGGCCATGGCCAGTTGGCTGGAGACCTATTACAAAACCCACCCCATGTCTGCGGATCAGTTGAAAGCGTCCTGGGGAGAACCGGTTAATATCGTTAAAATGGATGGCGGTGTTGAAAAGATAATTTTCGGGCCTAAGGATATTGAAGTCGGCTATACCTATTTTCTAACCCGGAACGGCCAGGTCATTGACCGGGGAACCACTATGGATGACGGCATAGAAAATGTTTCCAGGACCGGCAAAGATCCGGAACCCTGCTCGTTGATGGGGAATTATTATAAGACCCACCCCATGACGATGGATGAGTTGACCGCAAAATGGGGAACGCCTGTCAGCAGCCATGATTACAGCAATGGGATCAAAAAGCTGGTATTCGGACCTAAAGATATTGAAATCGGCTACACGTATTTCTTAATCAAAGACGGGATGGTTGTTGATAAAAATTATACAAGTTCAAACTAATCCCTTGGCAATAACCGCATTAAACCCATAATCCGAGAAGGGAGCAATTCCATCAGAATTGCTCCCTTCTATAAGAATTGCATCAATTCCGGAAAGATTCCGGAGTCCATAATCCCTGATCCAGTCTTTTTTGATAGTGTTTTTCCGGAATCAGGCAGTTTATATCTCTTCGTATTTGTTCAAGATTCAGGCGGTCTTCAAATAAATTTTTAAATCTGTTGATGATCCCTTCAACAGGTCCTATCTCAACCCCCAGCCATCTCCTGTTTTTTAGTTCAGAAACGGCATAGGTGGTTCCCGAACCCCCAAAGGGATCAAAAACAAGATCCCCTTCTTTTGAAGCCATTTCTATGATCCTGTCCAGCAGTTTTACAGACAATTCATTGGAGCCGTTTCTTTTTTTGTATTTGGCGTGCCTTACCGGAGGAATATCCAGCCAGACATCGCTGATATTGACTCCGTTGGGGTTCATTTTATCCTTATATCCGCCATAGTCTTTCAGATCCCCGTGACAGCGGGGGCAGATCCCCATTGGCAGCCGGTCCGGTTTGAAAGTATTGGGTTTTTCCCCTTTGCAATAATAAAGCAGTGAATAATGTGACGGATATAATCTTCCCCTGATGGGAAGCGAATATTTAATATCGACTGAAATCCAGTGCCTGAAGGTTAACATTGAATTTAAAAATTCAGCCATGTGCAGATTCCATTTGGGAAGGTTCCAGATAAACAGACTCCCGCCGGGTTTTAGAGCCCGGGTGCATTCAAAAGCCCAGTCTTCACACCAGGATAAATACTGACTCGTCTTGAGGTTGTCGTTAATTTTTGAGGGATACAGTTTGTTCAGATTAAAGGGGGGATCTGCAAAAACCAGGTCCACGCCGTCATTTTCAATTCCTCTCAGCAGGTCCAGACAGTCACCTTGGTAGAGTTGTCCAAGGTCTGTTTTAAAGACGGGTTTCATGTCCTTTTGTGAGTTTATTTCTTTGTCCACAGGTGACAAGAGCCTGCTGATATGGGTTGCATTTTCTGAAATGAGTGATTTGAGCGCCTGGTTCAGGCATCCCGTTACCAGCATCAATTGGATTTCAGAGAGGCTGGTTTCTTTTAATATGATTTCAAGATCTGTTCCTGACGGCATTTTATGGGCATCATTATAATATTGAAGCCTTTTTAGGGCTATTCCGGTTTTTTTTGCAAACAGGTTCAACTGCCGGGTATTGTCTATCTGTAGCGCTTTGAAAAGCATATGGGTCCCTACCGTTGAATATTTACCCGTTTACATTAGCCGCCTGTTGGCGCAGGGTCGTGATGTCTCGTACTGGTGGCGCACCATATAAGCGGCCGTATTCACGGCTAAACTGTGACGGGCTTTCGTATCCGACTTGAAACGCAGCAGAGGCGGCATCAATGTACCCGGTCAACATCAGCCTCCGTGCTTCTTGCAGCCGCAAGTTCTTTTGGTACTGAAGCGGGCTGAGTGCGGTCATGACACGAAAGTGGTGATGAAAGGTTGATGTACCCATATTCGCCATTTCGGCGAGTTCATCGACGCGTAACGGCTGTGAAAAATTTGCTTTCAGCCACGATACGGCCCGGGCAACCTGTTGGCTTTGGGTCCCCGCTACGGCGAGCTGACGCAATCGAACCCCCTGCTCCCCCACCAGTAACCGGTAAAAAATCTCACGCTGAATGACAGGCGCCAAAATCGGAATGTCTTGTTCGTCATCAAGCAGGTCCACCAGCCGTTGAAAAGCATTAACGAGCGGCACGGTCAATTCACCGGTAGCCATGCCTCTGTCTGTTTTCTGGGTGCGTGGCGGAGGGAGTTGGCTGTCCGCCATCAGTTGGGATATATCCCGATAATCAAAAGTCAGCTTGAGTCCCAAATATGGTTTCTCATGGCTGGCCTCGATTACCTGCGCAATTACGGGCAGGTGTAGTCCGGAAAACAGATAATGGTTAGCATCATATATGTAGGTGTTATCCCCTAACCATACTCGTTTAGCGCCCTGGGCAATCAAGCAGATGCTTGGTTCATACATCCCGGTGACCGGTTCGGAAGGCTCGATTCTTCGAAAGAGCGACAAACCGGGAACGGCGGTTGTTCGTAATTCTCCATTCTCAGTTAATCGGGCAACGGTTTCGACAAGGCCACGCATGGCGAAATCCAAGGTCATCTTTTCATTTTTCATCTTTTAATTCCTATAGTTTCATCTTTATTTACTGATCCAAGGTTATCTAAGGATTTGTCAAACATCAACATTTTTTTCAGATCTATAGAGAAATAGGCAATGATTCGACAGGATTGGTCTACCTGATTTTTATGTAGGGTGTTAATTTTATGATCATGAATGAGACAGCCTTCTTAAAAAGAAGACCAAGACCATGTCATCAAAACCAACAACGAACAGAATAAGGAAAGAAAACCATGTCCAATTCAAAATTATTGTCGTTATGGACGGCAATTCTTATGTCAATGGTATCAACATCGCTTTTATCAGGAGTATCCATGGCGGCAGACTATAAACTTAATCCGTTTACCCTCACCTATGAAGGGGCGATTACCGGAAACGTAAAAGGTGCAGTGAATATTTATCCGGTCACTTATAGGCTGAATGGTATCGATATTTCGGCCAATATTTATACCCCGACGAACCATGACCCGAATAAAAAATACCCGGCTGTTGTGGTTGCCCACCCCAATGGCGGTGTAAAGGAACAAGTCGCCGGACTGTATGCCCAGCGTCTGGCTGGACAAGGCTATATCACCATTGCTGCTGATGCGGCATACCAAGGCGCAAGCGGCGGTATGCCCCGCAACGTGGATAAGCCCGCCAATCGCATTGAAGACATTCATGGCATGGCAGACTTTATCACCCAATATGCTGGTGCGGATGCCAATCGTTTAGGTTTGCTTGGCATTTGTGGCGGTGGTGGATATTCTTTAAAGGCGGCCCAGACAGACAAGCGTTTTAAGGCAGTTGCCACGTTGAGCATGTTTAATTCCGGCCTGGTCAGACGCAACGGCTTTATGGATTCACAGCTCTCCACCATACAGGATCGCTTAAAGCAAGCCTCGGACGCACGGGCGCAAGAAGCGGCCAACGGCGAGATTATCTATGCTGCCGACACCAAGCTGACGGATGAACAAATTGCCAAGCTCCCGTTTGATTTGTATCGCCAAGGCTTTGAGTACTACGGCAAAACCCACGCCCACCCAAACTCAACGTTCAGATACACCATGAGCAGCCTGCTCTCTTTAATGAATTTTGATGCTGCCGGTAATATGGATTTGATCAATCAACCCTTTCTAATGATGGCAGGCAGCAAAGCCGACTCCCTGTATATGACCCAAGAGGCCTTTAAAAATGCCGTCAACGCGAAAAATAAAGAATTATTTTTGATTGACGGTGCAACTCACATCGAAACCTATTGGAAACCGCAATACGTGAACCAAGCCATGGATAAATTGACCGAGTTCTTCGGCAAGACCCTTAAATAAGGAGCACATCATGAATAAAACATTCAGGAAATTAATCGTTGCGATCACGCTGACTTTTGTCGGTTTGAGCCTTTCCGCCTGCGCAGTCACCGGCCGCAGCGGGAACCTCGCATCCATGACCATCCAGGAGCAAGGCAGTTTTGCCGTCGGTGGTTCGGTGGTCACCAACCCCGGGACCTTTGATCCTGTCAAAATGACTCCCGAGGGGCAAACCTTTCATGGAGACCACGCTTACGTGTTTTACCAGATTCCGGAAAAGGCCGGGAAATTGCCCCTCGTGCTCTGGCACGGCTACGGGCAGTTCTCGAAGACCTGGGAGACGACACCGGATGGGCGTGAGGGTTACCAGAATATCTTTTTGCGGCGCGGTTACGGCGTATATGTGATAGACCAGCCGCGCCGGGGCAATGCAGGACGCAGCACCCAGCCCATTACCATAAAACCCGTACCCGACGAGCAGAAATGGTTTGACATCTTCCGGGTCGGCATCTGGCCCGATTATTTCCCCGGCGTGCAGTTCCCCCGGGACCCTGCCTCTTTGGAGCAATACTTCCGGCAAATGACTCCGGATACGGGACCCATAGATATTGACGTAAACTCGGATGCTGTTGCAGCGCTGTTCGGCAAGATCGGCCGGGGAATTCTGGTGACCCATTCGCACAGCGGGGGCATGGGCTGGCAAGCTGTGATTAAAAATGGGAACATCCGTGCCGTTGTCGCCTATGAACCCGGCAGCAATTTCGTCTTCCCCCAGGGGGAGGTCCCGGCCTCGAAACCCAGCTCAGGCGGGACCCTTGAGGGAGTTGCCATTCCCTTGCCCGATTTTATGAAGCTCACCAAGGTTCCGATTGTCATTTATTACGGGGATTACATTCCGGAAAAGCCCATGGAAAATCCGGGCCAGGATCAATGGCGGGTCCGTCTGGAGATGGCGCGTTTATGGGCGGACGCCGTGAATCGCCATGGCGGGGATGTGACGGTTGTGCATTTGCCGGAAATCGGCATACATGGCAATACGCACTTTCCGTTCTCTGATGTGAACAATCTTGAAATAGCGGATCTCATGTCCAACTGGCTCAGAGAGAAAGGGTTGGATTAAGGCTTGTTTCGGGAAAAGCATTTGAATGTGACCATCAGCCGCTGATATGGAACATAAGGAGAAAGCATGAAAAAATGTACAAAACTCATCGCAACCTTGGTTGTTGCTTTGTTTTTTTCAGGGAGCATTTCTGAAGCGCAGACTGAGGAAAACAAGAAATTAAGCGACAGGCAAAAAAAAATTATTCCCATTGCGGCCTTCACCGCAACTGGAAATATGCAGAAGCTGGAAACGGCTCTGGGCGACGGGCTGGATGCTGGATTAACAGTCAATGAAATTAAGGAAATCCTGGTTCATACCTATGCTTATGCCGGTTTTCCCCGCGCCCTGAACGGCATCACTGCTTATATGGCCGTTCTGGATAAGCGCAAAGAACAAGGGATAACCGACAACATCGGTAAACAGACAACTCCGATGCCCGCCGGTTTTGATAAGAGCGCCTATGGCCATAAAACCCGAAACGCTCTTGTCGGCAAAGATATGTCGAAACCCACGGGCGGCTATCCGGTTTTTACGCCTATTATTGATCAGTTTTTAGTGGAGCATCTTTTTGCGGATATCTTTTACCGGGATGTCCTCAATCATCAGGAACGCGAACTGGCGACCATCAGTATTCTGGCAGCAATGCCAGGTACGGAGGCACAACTCAAATCGCATCTCAGGGTCTCCATGAATGTGGGCTTGAGCAAGACGCAGCTTGAAGATTATGTTGCGGTGCTCAGGCAGGAAGCCGGGGCGGATACTGCTGAAAGAGCGGCTGAGACGTTCAACGACCTGCTCGGAATCGGCCCTCCTGTGAACCAGGCAAAATCCGTTAAGGTCGTCAGAAACGAAAATCCGGTAAAGGGTTCAATAGATTATTTCACCGGTCATGTCACCGTTGGGTCCAGGTTCTCATCAGAAACACCGAACGGCTATAGCGGCGGAATTGTGAATTTTGAAGCCGGGGCGCGTACAGCGTGGCATACCCATCCGTTGGGGCAGAGCCTCATTATTATTTCCGGGCGGGGCCTGGTTCAGTCTGAAGGTGAATCGGTTCAGGGAATCCTGCCGGGCGATGTCGTCTGGATTCCGGCAGGTGAGCGTCATTGGCATGGGGCTGCACCGGCCAGCCCCATGTCCCACGTCGCAATCTCCGCTCCCCTCAATGGTTCGACGGTTCAATGGATGGAGCCTGTCGATGATAAACAATATGGTTACTGAAATATACAAAGAAGCGCTTTGTCATTAAAAGCCGCACAGGAGAAACTATGCAAAAGAAAATTTTGAACAATGGCATTGAAATGCCCATTTTAGGGTTTGGTGTTTTCCAGATAACGGATGCCGAAGAGTGTGAAAGATGCGTTTCGGATGCGATTAAAACCGGTTACCGTCTGATTGACACCGCAGCTTCCTATGGCAACGAAGAGGCTGTCGGTAAAGCCATACAAAGAAGCGCCATCGTAAGAGAAGAACTCTTTGTGACCACCAAACTGTGGATTCAGGACACCGGTTATGAACTCACCAAGCGGGCTTTCCAACGGTCATTGGACAGGCTCAAATTGGATTACCTCGATTTGTATCTGATCCACCAGCCTTACGGCGACGTTTACGGCGCATGGCGGGCGATGCAAGAATTGTATCAGGAGGGGCTCATTAGAGCTATCGGCGTTAGTAATTTTGCGCCTGACCGGGTTATGGACCTCATCATTCACAACGAAGTGGTTCCGGCTGTTAATCAGATCGAAACCCATCCTTTCCATCAGCAGATCGAAACCCAGAAGTTCCTAGAAGAAAACAAGGTTCAGATCGAATCGTGGGGACCGTTTGCCGAAGGCAAGAACAACATTTTCCACAACGACGTTTTGTTGTCCATGGCCGAAAAATATGGCAGGAGCGTAGGCCAGATCATCCTGCGCTGGCTGACGCAACGAGGCGTGGTGGCGATTGCCAAATCGGTGCACAAGGAGCGCATCATCGAGAACTTCAACATTTTCGATTTTGAACTTAGCTTCGAAGATATGAACACCATTGTTAAGCTGGACACGAAACAAAGTCTTTTCTTCGACCATCGTGATCCTGACATCGTAAAAATGTTGGCAACAGCCACACGCAACACCTAAATCATTGAAGACAACAAAAGAAGGACCCACTAATATGAATAACACACAAAACGACCACGTTCGAGATGGCGGCCCCGCTATGCCGGACCGTCGCAAGTTTCTTATCGCAGGAGCAGGGGTGGCCGCAGCCTCTTTGCTGCCTCATGTTTCCGCCGCTGCACAAGTTCAGGCGGGGCAGACCTCCCTTGAGGGTACAGGCGCTGGCAGCTCTCAACAGCCAGCGAGCCTGGGGAGGCGAATGCTGGGCTCACTCGAGGTATCAAGCCTTGGGCTCGGCGTTCAGAACATGAGCCGCAAATATGAAACAACCGTGCCGTACCGGCCGGAAATGATTCGTGTGATCCGCGCCGCCTTTGATCATGGCCTTACCTTTTTCGACGCGGCAGAGGCTTACGGCCCCTTCGAAGTGGAACGGATCCTGGGTGAAGGCGTGGCTCCCTTCCGCGATAAAATCGTGATTGCCACCAAATTCGGCTGGAACATCGATCAGGAAACGGGGAAGCGCCTTCCGGGACTCAACAGCCGCCCGGAACATGTCAAGCGGGTCGTCGAGGCTATGCTCAAACGCCTTCAGACGGACCGTATCGATCTCCTCTATCAGCACCGGGTCGATCCCGAAGTCCCGATCGAGGACGTCGCAGGGGCCGTCAAGGACCTGATGGATCAGGGGAAGGTCCTGCACTGGGGTCTCTCCGAGATGGGGCTTAAAACACTGCGGCGTGCTCATGCGGAGCTGCCCGTCACCGCAGTTCAGAACGAGTATTCCATGCTATGGCGCGAGCCTGAGAAGGAAGTGATCCCGGTTTGTGAGGAGCTTGGTATCGGCTTTGTCCCTTGGAGCCCCCTCGGCGTACAGTTTTTAACCGGCTGGATCGACGGGAATACCCGGTCCGCTCCCGGTGATTTTCGAGGCACTGAGTCCCGGTTCTCACCGGAAAATCTGCCGCACAACCTGGCGCTCGTGGAACTGGTGAAGAAATGGGCTGAACAAAAGAATGCCACTCCCGCGCAAATCGCGCTGGCATGGCTGATGGCCCAGAAGCCATGGATCGTGCCGATCCCCGGAACGACCCATATGGAGCATATGCGCCAGAATATCGGAGCGGCTGCCGTTCGTTTCACGCCCGCCGAACTGGCCGAACTGAATGCGTCTGTTGCGGCCATCGAGATTCGGGGACAGCGCCTCCCGGACGCAGTGCAGGCGTTCTCAGGTGTAGAAGCTTCCCGGAAGAGGTGAAGGATTTTTGAGCGCTATTCTGCCGCAGTAAAAAAAAGTGCAGGGGTTTGGAGCCATTTCAATATGATACCTGCCCAAACCCTTTAAAATATTTTGAAACAAATATTTCAAAATGAAGTGAAACCATGATTGGAATGAGGAAAGATCATTCCTTTTTCAAAATTTCTTCCGGCCATTTTTCCCTGACCCCTTCTTCTCCGGTATAATAGGGAACCCTTGAGTCTTTCCTGAAGATGTCCATGGCGGGCAGGATATTGATTTTGCCTGAATCCGGATATTCACACACATCCACATTGGCCTTGGTGCGCAGGTCCATATACAGAAGGGGCTGGTCCCCGTGATTGTAAAACTGATGGGCGCCCTCCGGGCCTTCTTCAAAGAAGATCAGGTCGCCTTTGGATACGGTCTGGTAGCCTTTTGGCGACCGCAGGGTCGCTTCTCCCTCCAGAATGACGAACAGCTCTTCGGCATTGCGGTGAAAATGGTAGGGATAGGAAAATTTACCCGGAAACAGGGATTTGATGTCAAAATTCAGGTATTTTGACCCTGATATCTCCGCCAGCGGCAGGCCGGCTTTCCATGAGAAATCGGAAACCGGGGATAAGTTCTGTTTGAGTTCAATGTCGGCAAGCTTGTGTATGAAAGGCATAATTTCTTCCTCCTGTGATGGGTTCATCCGGTTTTATATAACAGGAAATTTAGAAACAGGACAATACAAAAACGAGCCGGGTTTTCCGACCCGCCTATTGACAAAAGACCGGGCGCTTTCTATACCTCGCTTGTGGCATAAGCCATAGGCTCAATTCATTTTCTAATACAAAATAGGGGGAATAATGAAAAAAATTGTACGAGTGTGTTTGGTTCTTTTCCTTTCCGTATTCATCGCCGGTTCATGGGTGAGTGCGAAAGAGGCGCCGAAAAAGCTGGACAGGATGAACTGGTCCGAGAGAAATTACCAGGTTCTCAACCAATTCATCACGGATTACGGGAAGGGCGGCAAATTCTATAATGCAAAAAAAGCGCCCTATGTGGTTCTGGACTGGGATCAGACCTGTGCCCATTTCGACGTTGAAGAGGCCACTATGCGCTATCAACTGGTGAACCTGCGTTATAAAATGACCAAGGAGCAGTTCAAGGGATTGCTTAAAGATGAGATCAACGGGGTAACCAAGCTGAGTGAAGATTATAAGAATATCGTTTTAAAGGACATCAACGAAGACCTGATCAATGATTATAATTTTTTGTATGATAATTTTTCCGGTCTTGGCGGCGGCATGAGCCTGGAAGACATTCAGAAGACCCCCCAGTACATGGATTTTTTGTCAAAACTGCCCTTCCTGTACGACGGCTACTGCGAAACCAAGGGGATTGAAGCGGTCTATGGCTATCCCTGGGTGCTTTACCTTTTGGCCGGTCATACCGTCGATGAGGTGAAAGCACTGGCAAAAGAAACCATTGCCTATGAACTGGGTAACAAGCTGAGCAAACAAAAATGGGTCACGCCGGAAAATTTTCAGACAAAGGCCGGGGCTGTCAGCTATTCCTATAAAACAGGGCTGCGGGTCTATCCGGAAATGCAGGACCTGATTGCCGCCTTTGAAGCCAACGGCATTGACGTCTTTGTTGTATCGGCCAGCTACAAACCCGTGGTGGAAGTCTTTTCCGGAATCGGTAATTTCGGGTACAATGTTCCCGCAGAAAGGGTCATTGCCATGGAACTGGCATCGAGCCCGGATGGAAAAATTCTGCCGGAATACAAACCCGGATGGGTCCAGACCCAAAGACAGGGCAAGGTTGATGCCATCAACATGGTCATCAAGAAGAATCTCGGCAAAAACTGGGATCCCCTATTCTCGGCCGCCGACAGTGATGGCGATTATGAAATGTCCACCGGTTTCCCCGGCATGAAATTAACCCTGGTATGGAACAGGGTAAAGGGCGGGGATATCGGAAAGATTTCCAAACAGGCTGTTGACGAAAAAGACAGCAAGGCGCCAAGGTTTATTCTCCAGGGCCGCAATGAAAATACAGGGATGGTGATACCATCCTCGGAATCCATCCTTATCGGAAAAACCGAGCCCTTATTGCTCAAATAAAAAACCGGGTTTTTCTTCTGCATGGGGATTGCCTCCCCGTGCAGAATCCCATCCATTTACCGGTCCGGCTTGGAAAAATAGAGATTGGCAAGGGCCAGCAAAGAGGTGCCGCCGATCATGAGGACGGAGATGGCATTGATGACCGGAGTGCTTCCGTCCCGGACCTGGAGATACAGGTTAATGGGCAGGGTGGCCTGGGAGGAAACCAGAAACAGCGTGGTGTTGAAATTCTCAAAGGACATGAGAAACGAGACGGCCAGGGCTCCGATAATGGAAGGCCTTAGAAATTTCAGGGTGATATGCAGGATGGTTTCAAACCGGGTGGCCCCGAGATTCATGGCTGCTTCTTCCAGGGTGGGGTCGAATTTTTTCAGGCGGGCGGAAACAATCAGGGTGGCAATGGTGGTGATGAAGGAAAACTGACCCAGCACCACCAGCCAGAATCCGGGCCTGAAAAGCCCCACATCCAGTCCCATCCGGGTTTCAAAAAAAACGCCCAGGGTATTTGAAAACAGCAGGATGGAAATGCCCAGGATAACGCCGGGAATGACGAGGGGAGCCAGCATCAGGAAAAAAAGAAGCTGTTTGAAGGGGAAATCTTCCTGTTCAAACAGGAAGGCGGCCATGGTTCCCACAAAGGTGGATAAAAGGGAAACAAAAAACGCCACCTTGAAACTGACCCGGATACTGTCCAGGTTAATCTGGTCGTGAAATATGCCGGTCCTTATGGGGCCGTGGCCCGTAAACCAGTCCAGGGTGAATCCTTTCCAGGGCAGGGACGGAAACATGGAGTCGTTAAAGGCCAGGACACAGGTGACCAGAAGAGGGGCAAACAGAAATACAAAATACAGACCCACGTATAGCTTGAACCCCTGGGAATAGGTCTTGGTCTGGGGGATATTCCGGATCACTGGACCACCTTCCCCAAGCTCTGGCGGGTCAGCTTCAGCCCGATCCAGATGATTGCCGATGATAAGATCAGGAGCAGGAATCCAAAGGCGCTGCCCTGGTTCCAGTTAAAACTGGCAATGAACTGGTTGTAAATCTGTTCCGTGAACCACAGGCCGTTTTTCCCGCCCATGAGATTGGGCGTCAGGTAATTGCCGAGGGTCAGCATGAACACGACAATGGAGCCGGACACAATACCGGGAAGACAATAGGGGATGATGATTTTCACGGTAATGGACCATACATTGCCGCCAAGGTCATAGGCGGCTTCAATGAGATTATTGTCCAGGTTTTCCAGAACCGATAAAAGGGGCACCAGCATAAACAGCATGGAGGTATAAACCAGGCCCATGACCATGGTGGCGTCATTATAGAGCAGTTCCACGGGTTTGTTCAGGATTCCGGATTTGATCAGGAAATGGTTGATGACCCCGCTTTCCCGCAAAAGGATCATCCAGCCGTAAACCCGGACCAGCTCGCTGACCCAGAAGGGCAGGAGGGTCAGCACCGTCAGAAATCCCTGGAACCTGGGGGACACGACCTTGGTGATATAAAAGGCCACCGGCATGGTGATCAAAAAAGTCAGAAAGGTCACCAGGACGGAGAAAATGGCCGTGCGGGCAAAGGTTCTCCAGTAAATGGGCTCTGAAAAGAAGACTCTGAAATTGGCAAGGCTGAACCCTGTTTCTCCGAATTCATTGTCCGCCCGGATGGCCATGATGGCCATATCCACCTGGGGAAGCACGATGAGAAGGAGAAGCCAGACCAGCACCGGGAGGATGAAAATCAACAGCCCCCATCTCATCGATTTGTTCACGGCGTCACCGGTTTTGCGGGGAACAGGATGCCGGACTCCGGGTTCCAGCCTGCTTCAACCCTGCTTCCCGGCTGGATGTGATCAAATTGCCGGGTCTGGGGAAGGGAGATTTGGATTTCCCGGTCCGATTCCGGCAGCAAGGCCAGGAGCCTGCTGTTGGCGCCGTCAAACAGGATGGATTGGACCCGGATGGAGAACCGGTTCAGGGTTTCCATGGCAGGGTCCGGTTCCAGGACAATGGATTCGGGTCTCAGGAAAAGATCAACCGCCTCACCGGGCTTAAGGCCGGTCTTCATGACGGCCTTAAAGGCATGGCCTTCAAAGGTCACGATGGAGGCCAGCTTTCCACCGTCGATGGTGTCTATCCCCGTCATCTTGGCCGGCCATTGGTTGTTTTCTCCGACAAACCGGGCCACAAAGGGGGTCAGGGGTTTTGCATAGAGATTCCGGGGCGTGTCCACCTGTTCGAACCTTCCCTTGTTCATCACAGCCACATGGTCCGACATGACCAGGGCTTCCGACTGGTCATGGGTGATATAGACAAAGGTTGTGCCCACCTGGGTCTGAAGGGTTTTCAGCTCGATTTTCATCTGCTCCCTCAGTTTCAGGTCCAAGGCGCCCAGGGGTTCGTCCAGGAGGAGGACGGCCGGTTCAAGGATGAGGCTCCGGGCAATGGCCACCCGCTGCCGTTGTCCGCCGGAGAGTTGGTCCACCTTTTTCTTTTCGAATCCGGGCAACCCCACGCGTTCAAGTATTTCAGCGGTTTTCCGCTGGATCACCACGCGTTTTTCTCTTTTTCGCTCAAGCCCGAAGGCAATGTTCTGACCCACATTCATCATGGGAAAAAGGGCGAGATTCTGAAAGATCAGATTCACGGGCCGCTTGTTGGGCGGAATCCCGGCCATATTTTTCCCGTTGATTTCAATGACCCCGCCGGTGGGTTCAAAAAATCCGGAGATCATCCTCAGCAGGGTTGTTTTACCACATCCGGAAGGACCTAAAATAGAAAAGAACCTGCCTTTTTCCACATCAAAGGATACGGATTCAACAGCCGTAAAATCCTTGAATGTTTTTGTGACATTGATAACTGAAAGATCTGTCTGCATGTCTGTTCCAGACTGTCCCCTGCCCACCGGCAAGGGACAGGGCAGGGGTTTATTTGGAGGCCTTTACCTTATCCAGGATCATGCCTTCGATGGATTCCAGCTTGTCGGGCACGGGCGGATACCATTTGATATTGTCAATGTCCGCATCGGAAAAGCATCTTTCAAAATTGGCCTTGACCTTTTCATCAGCCAACTGGATGGCCCCTTTGGAGGCGGTCCCGGTTTTTTCAAGGTTGGTAAAAACGGCTGCGTTTTCAGGTTTGAGCATAAAATTGATCCATTTGTAGGCAGCCTCAGTATTTTTGGCCTTGGCAGGAATGGCAAAGGTGTCGATCCATCCCATGGCGCCGCTTTTGGGAGCGACAAAATCAATGTCCGGATTTTCTTCATGGAGTTTCCATCCGCCGTTGTCCCAGGCCATGGCCACGTATATTTCATTGGCGCGCATGGACTGGAGCAGGGCATCCCCGTTGGACCAGTAATTCTGAACCAGATCCTTTTTGTCGATCATTTCCTGGCCGATCTTTTCCATGAGGGCTTTATAGGCAACGGGGTCCGAATATTTGGCAAAGGGGTCATTGCCCGTGGCAAAGGCAAGGGCGATGAGGGTGGGCCGCTTCAGACGGTAGCTCACCCGGCCTTTGTAGGCGGGGTTCAAAAGGTCTGTATAGTCTGCGGCCGCAGGTGCAAGCTTCTTATTGACCACAAGCCCGTCCGTTCCCCAGCAGAAGGGTACGGCATGGGCCACGCCGTCCACGGTGGTGTTCTTTTTCACCGCATCCAGCATGGTGGTGATGATCTGGTCTGCGTTGATTTTTGAAAAATCAATGGGCTGATAAATCTTGTATTCGGCCTGAACCGAGGAAATCCTGTCCTGGCTGGGCTGAGCCAGGTCAAAGCCTGCGCCGCGGGTAGCCCGGAGTTTTGCAATCATTTCCTCATTATTGGTAAAGGTGACCTTTACATCGATGCCGGTTTCCGCTTTAAATTTGTCCACCAGGACCGGGGGTGCATACCCTTTCCAGGTCAGCAGCTCCAGGGTTTCAGCCCACACTGCGGTGGAGAGAAAAGAAAAACCGATAATCATGGTGATGAATAAGCCGATACTTTTTTTAGCCATTTGTTCGCCTCCCTTTCTATTTTGATGATGATACGTAGTTGCACACATCTGTCTGTAAAAGAACAGAACTTCGTTCATACTGTAATAAAACAGCCTGCCGATATCAATGACTATTTTATTTTTCGCCCAGGCCTTCGCCAAACCGGTAAAGCCGGGTTCAACCGTTCAAATCCTTGTAACTGTTCCTCATATCCCGCTTGAGGATCTTGCCCGTGGGGGTTTTGGGCAATGCCTCCACAAAGACGACGGACTTGGGCACCTTGAAGGCGGCCAGCTCTTTTTTGCACAGGTCGATGATTTCCGCCTGGGTGATGGCCTCCCCCTTCCGGGGAACCACCACGGCCGTGACCGCCTCCACCCACTTGGGATGGGGGGTTCCGATGACCGCCACCTCCTCCACCCGTTTGTCCAGGTAGATGGCTTCTTCCACCTCCCGGGTGGACACATTCTCTCCCCCGGTCTTGATCATATCTTTTTTGCGGTCTACCACCGAAATATACCGGTCCGCATCCAGTACGCCGATATCACCGGAATGGAACCAGCCGTCGCGCATGGCGGCCTCGGTCTTTTCCGGGTCCTTGAAATACATGATCATGGCATGGGGGCCCTTGCCGCAGATTTCGCCGGGGACCCCGGCCTTATCAATGGGCCGGGATTCTTCGTCTTCAAGACGGGTTTCCATGTTCAGACCGGCCTTGCCGGCAGAGCCCAGCTTTGCCATGGCATCCCCGGCTTTCAGGATGGTATGGTAGGGGGCCAGTTCGGTCTGGCCGTAATAATTGTATACCTTGCATCCGGGCAGCCACTCCATGAGTTCCTTGAGCACTTCCACCGGCATGATGGAGGCCCCGTAATAGCATTTGGTCAGGCAGGACAGATCATAGCGGTCAAAATCCGGGTGGCGGAGGATGCCGATCCATACCGTGGGCGGGGCAAAAAACATATTGGCCCGGTAGCGGTCAATGGTCTTCAGGATCAGGCCGATGTCCGGGGCCATGAGAATATTGGTGCCGCCCACCCAGAAAACGGGATTCAGGAACACGTCCCGCTGGGCGCAGTGATAGATGGGCAGGGCATTGACATTGATGTCCTCACTGTCATAGCCGCCGTCGATGATGGCCCCCATATACTGGGCAATGAGGGCCTGGTTGCTGATGATCACCCCCTTGGGCCGGGATTCGGTGCCGCTGGTATAGGTCATCTGGCAGGGGTCTTCGATGTGCAGGACCGTGTCCGGCTCCGTTGCCGGCGCCGCTTTCATCCAGGCGTCAAAATCCAAAAACCGGTCGTCCTGTCTTGGCTGGCCAGCGCCTTGGTCGGACCATATCAGGGTGTTCACCGTGGGCATCCGGTCCAGCACGTCTTTCACCAGATCGAAAAGGGCGTCCTCAACGATGAAGACCTTGCTTTCCGAGTGGTTGATACAATAGGTGATGTCCGGGCCCCGGAGCAGATAGTTGACGGCAAGGTATACGGCTCCGATCTTGCAGCATCCCAGCCAGGTCAGGACATGGTGGATGGTGTTGTGGGCCAGGATGGCCACCCGGTCATATTTTTTCACCCCCAGGCCGGCCAGGGCATTGGCCGTCTGGTTGGCGGCCGCATCCAGCTCGGCATAGGTGAGGGACTTGTCGCCGAAAATAATCGCAATTTTGTCCGGGCTGTGATAGGCCGTGCGGCGGACCATATCCGCAATGACAAACCGGTTGACCCGGTTGTAGCGATCCATGAGAAATTCGAGGTTTTCCTTGTTCAATACATTGAAACGCGCCTTTTGCTCTTCCGTCATGAAACCATGGGATGCCGTCATGGGAGTCTCTCCTTGTTTACAAGTGTTTTTTCGAAAACTGTATAGATTCGGCCCCTAAAAGACAATAATTAATTTGTTAAAAAATTATTTGTAGTCCATGGGGGTGATCCCCACATATTGCCGGAAGGTTTTGACAAAATGGCTCTGATCGAAAAAACCGCAGGTGACGGCGGTTGAAGCCACGGTGTTTCCTTCCAGCAGCAATTGCCTGGCAAGATGGATTCTTTTATTGATGAGATAGGCATGGGGGGACAATTGGTATCGGGCCTTGAATCGCCTGAGCAGTGAAAATTTCGTCATGCCTGAAATCCGGGCCAGGTCATCCAGTTGGATCTGGTCGCTGAAATTCTGATCCATATACTGCCTGACCGCCTCCAGTTCCGCCCGGCTCCCGGTCAAAGGCGGTGTTAACCCCTTCATGCCAAAACCGCCGGACATAAAATTTCCGAGAAACAGGATGGCCCGGCTCTCCAAGTCCAGGGGGTCGCTCCCGGTTTTAAAGGAGGCCAGAAACCGGTCTTTTTCCTCAACCGCCGGATGATCCATGGTTCTGATCCGGGGTTTGATCTTGGCCGTCTCTATTTTAAATGCCGCTTCAAACCAGCGGGGGTCAATATACAGCATGGTAAACCGGTATCTATTCAGGTCGTCCGGGCGGCAAAGGTGGATCATCCCCGGCGGGATCAGAATGGACTGCCCCTCTTTGATCTTGAATTCCAGGGCGTTGCAGGTGATGGTGCTGCCGCCTTTTTCCACAAATCCGAGGGTCAATTCCTCATGGGAATGGGTCCTTACGGAATAGCCTTTCCAGGTGCCCTCCTTGATTTCCATAAAGGGCAGGCCCGCATTTCTGACCATGGCGGTGGGGCCGGCATCTTCAGTCATCATTGAATCCGATTGTGGGGTCCGGTTTCATAAATCCTATTTTAAAAGCATACAAAATTTTTAGCAAATGCAAATCCTGCAATTTTTTACAATGCAAGGATTAAAAAGAGGGGTAAACAGCATAGAAACCCTAACTCATACAGGAGGATGACCATGTTAACCGGATATACCCTGCCCCGCACCCCAAAGGGGGCTTCCAGCCTTGTTCCCGCACCGCCGTGGCATTATGTCGGCAATGTCCTGGCCGTTGAATACGAAACCGATTCAAAGAAGGCCGCCGCCTTTCTACCCCAAGGCCTGAGCCTTTTATCGGGCCAATGCGCCCTCTATTTTATTGAATGGCAGTATGCCGGGGATACGGGCAAAGACTATCTTGATCCGGTATGCAGCCAGTACCGGGAAACCATCCTTCTCCTGTCGGCCCGGTATCAGGACAGGCCCATGGCATACTGCCCCTTTATCTGGGTGGACCAGGACAAGGCCTTGATGAGGGGCCTGATCCAGGGCTGGCCCAAACAGATGGGCGAAACCTGGATCACCCGGTCCTATGATCTTCCTTCCAAGGCCGCACCGGGCAACGGCAGCGGCGCCATGCTGGGCGCGGCCTTGTCCGTCTGCGGCCGCCGCCAGGCCGAGGCCGTGGTCACCCTTGAAGCGGAAACCGCCTCCCTGCCTTCCCCGACTTTTGCCGGTTCGGCATTGGTCCGGTATTTCCCCAATCTCGTCCAGGGCAGCCACGACCGCCCGGCGGTTCATGAACTGGTCCAGCTCAAATCCCGGGATGTTAAAATATCACCCGTCTGGAAAGGCAAGGCATCCTTGACGATTCATGATCATCCCTATAACGAGTTCCATGATTTAAAACCGGTTCGTGTGCTTTCGGGATATAAATTTACCGTGGCCCTGACAGTGGATGATCTGGCGCCACTCTGTGATTTTACCGTGTCCTGAATGGGAAAAGGTCTCTTCGATTTTTCTTTACAAAACCATGAGAATTTTGTACCTTAGCCGCCTTTTGCACCGGGAAACGGATATCCACCCGGTGCAATTTTATCCAACAGGTGAACCTTGGGAAAATAAGTCATGGCAGCGATCTTCGGTATTGATTTCGGCACATCCAATTCGGCATTGTCCGTCAACGAAGCCAACAGGGTGCGGATGCTGGACGTGGACAAAGGAAACCCCATTTCCAATTCCCTGAAATCCATTCTCTATTTTTTAAAGGAAGACGGCCGGACCGCATCCTATGTCGGTTATGAAGGCATTGACAAATATATTGAGAACGGGGCCGACGGCCGGTATATGCAGTCCATCAAGACCTTTCTGCCGGATACGGCCATTGAAAAAACCTCGGTTTACGGGAAACGATACAGCCTGGAAGAATTGATCTCCATTTTTTTCAGGGTCATGAAAGAACGCGGTGAAAATCTCATGGGCCAGGAGGTATCCGACCTGGTCCTGGGGCGTCCGGTGATCTTTTCCGAGGACCGGGACCGGGACCGGATTGCCCAGGACCGATTGGAAAGTGCGGCCCGGCTGGCCGGATTCAAGAACATCGCTTTCCAGTTGGAACCCATTGCCGCGGCCCTGGCCTATGAAAACAGTCTTTCCCCGGGAGAAGAACAGATCGTGCTGGTGGGCGATTTTGGCGCGGGCAGTTCGGATTTCACCATCCACAGGGCCGGGAAAAAGGCGGGCACCCGGACCCAGAGAGAAAAGGATATCCTGGCTGTCGGCGGTGTCTATATCGGCGGGGATCTGTTTGACTCGGACATCATGAAAGAAAAGGTGGCGGCCCATTACGGGAAAAACGTCCAGGCCAAATCCATGTTCAGCGACAATTATTTCGGGCTTTCCCCGGTTGTGATCCGGAACCTTTTGCACTGGCATCTCATCCCGCAGCTCCGGCGTCCGGCCACATTGAACAATATCAAGGAACTCAAGGTCACGGCAGGTTTCAGGGACAAGGAACTGATCAGCAATCTGGAAAACCTCATCGAGGCCAACTACGGCTATCTCCTGTTCCAGTCCATTGAAACGGCAAAATGCGACCTGTCCGGCAAGGAGGCGTCCCATATCCGGTTTCATGATTACGGCATCCGTATTGATGAGCCCTTGTCCCGAATCGAATTTGAACTCATGATCCGGGAAAAAGCCGTTGCCATTGATGCCTGTATCGATTCAACCCTGGCCGATGCAGGCCTGGGGGCTGCCGATATCGACGTGGTTTTCCTGACCGGCGGGTCTTCCTATATCCCCCTCATCCGGGGCCTGTTTGAAAAACGGCTGGACAAGGGCAGGATCAGGACCGGCAACGCCTTTACCAGCGTTGCCTACGGCCTGGGGTTGTACGGCGGCCTGATGGCATAAAGCCGCTGCCAATGGGTATTTGTCTGTCTTTTTAAGCTGGTTTTCCCGCATCTGACACAAAAACGCAATGATGCAACAGATATCTTACTGTTTATATTATATTTTTTTATATGCATTGCGTTTTATATTGCGTTTGAATTACGTAAATAAGATTGCAAACATAATGTGTTATTCATTTGCCGGGAACCATAAAGCACCTCGGGTTTTGCCGCTCACATAAACAGTCTCTTCTTTTTTTAAATCCCGCAAAAGATTTTGGACTTGATGATGGGTCAAAGATGGCAGAACTTGAAGCAATTCATCGAGGCGTGTCCCTGTTTTTTTGTTCTCTCGTATATGTTTAAGCAGTAGGGCTTTGTTTGTCTCACGATCCAAGCCTTTCTTTCTTGTATAAACCCCTTTTTTGCCTGTAAGCGTATAAAAACTTTTGGATAGGACATACTTGCCTTTTCCCGCTCTTTCTATGGCGCCATGATCAAGCAATTTCCCGAGCCTGTCTTCGGAATCCGAAGGAACCGGCGTCCCTTTATGGAGTGAATCCAACAGGAGAAAATCTTTTGTTGTAAAGGATGAAAGCGTCTTTCGGCCGATCCTTTCAAGGAATTGTAAAAAAATAGGATCTTGAATATCTCCACGCAAAGTGAGGGATACCTGATAATCATCGGTTCCGCTGAAGTCAGGTGTGGGCTTGCTTTCTTTAATGCATTCCTCGAACATTCGGTTTGCACCCTGACCAGATCTTTCAACAAGCCCACATCTGGCAAAGACTTCTGCTATGCGGCGATTGCGGGGTGCTTGCCGCCAAAGAATATTTTCGACCGTGATGCCTGGCGGGAACCCGCCGGGGCTGACAATCTCAAGCCGTGTGGGGTATTGTCGAATGAACACTGATCCGGCGAGACGGTAATCCCTGTGACTGACCGCATTGAGTATTGCCTCGCGCACAACCGACTCGTTGAAGACCGGTATATCCTGCCGAAAAAGGCCATCCTGATAATGAAAGATGTCATTCCGGAGATTGATAGTTTCCCAAAGAGATTCATAAATCAACAAGAAACCCTCGCGCAATTCTTTTCGTTGCTGGTAGGGGATCGATGCCTCGCTTGACCGGTACTCATAAATAATTTCAGCCTGGGCAAGAAATTTTCCCAAAGCCTTTCGAGTACCAACCAGGATGAGAGCGGCATAGGTAATACCCCCATCGATAATCAGTTCTGCATCCTCCAGCATCTGCGTTGGAGAAAGTTCTTGTAAAGCAGTATTACCTGACCGCTTCAGCCAAATTGTACGGAACCGTTCAATCCCTTCTACGGAAAGATCTTCCAGTCGGGCTTGTCGACAGATTTCAGCGGAAAAATCAAGTCCGCTCTCCTCAAAAATCCGTTTCAGCATATCCGGGGTCATGGGTACAAGGTCTTCTCCGCCACGCATCCAGTAAGCCCCTTTATGTTGAACTGCCATGCCTATGGGACGTGGTGGCACCTCAATAACGATAACCCGTTTCAGTTGATGATGAATTTCTTCAATGGAAATCCGAAGATGCAACCGCTCCAAGAGACCTGCTTTGGTCCTTTCAAGGTTTTGGAAAGCCCTGGTACCGACAATTTTCCGAGGCCTTTTGTCCGTTACGCCCAAAACTATATGGCCCTCTCCCTCATTGGCAAGGGCCACACAATATTTCACCAGAATCTCAAAATCAAATTGCTGCTTGGCTTCCTTGAATTCCAGATGTTCGTCTTCTTTGGTGTTAAGCCATACGGCAAGCTTTTCTTCATATTTCGTCATCATAAGGCTCACAGCGTTTCTGTGTTTTTAAAAATTTGATACCTCTAAGTGAAACCCAAGGTCATTTTTCAATTCCCGATCGGCAGATGAAAAGAGTCCTGATGCAGGGATCGGGGATTGCATATGGGATTTCATATAACAGGAAGGGCTGGAACACAATAAAAGAAAATATCTATTTTCTCGGCTTGGAATTTTTGGGAACATAATTGGGATTGACAAAGAGGAAGGTCCTGTCCTATTTTCCGGCATTGACCCTGATTTAAAGAAAGGAAGGATACCATGCCCCAACTGGATTCAACGTTTATCCGAAGTCAATTCCCCGCCTTTGAAGAACCCTCGCTAAAAGGATGGGGGTTCTTTGAAAACGCAGGCGGTTCCTATGCCTGCCGCCAGGTCATCTCCCGGTTGACCAATTATTATACCCGGACCAAGGTCCAGCCCTATTACGGTTTCCCGGCCTCCATGGCTGCGGGCGCGGCCATGGACGAGGCCTATGCGCGGATGGCGGCCTATCTGAATGTGGGCGGGGATGAGGTGCATTTCGGGCCGTCCACCACCCAGAATCTCTATGTCCTGGCCCAGGCCTTTCGTGAACTCTGGGACAAAGGCGATGAAATCATTGTGACCAACCAGGATCATGAGTCCAATTCAGGGTTCTGGCGGCGTCTCGAAAAGACGGGGATTGTGGTTAAGGAGTGGGGGATTGATCCCGAGACGGGCTGGCTGAACCCGGCTGACCTGGACGCCCTTTTTTCTTCCAGGACCCGGCTTTTAGCTTTTCCCCACTGTTCCAACATCATTGCCCATGTAAACCCCGTGGCAGAGATCGCGGCCAGGGCAAAGGCTGTGGGGGCATGGGTGGTAGTGGACGGCGTTTCCTTTGCTCCCCACGGCTTGCCCGATGTCCGGGCCCTGGGGGCGGACATCTACCTTTTTTCCCTTTACAAGACATGGGGGCCGCATCTTGGCCTCATGACCATTAAAAGAGATCTCCTGGACACCCTGCCCAACCAGGGCCATTATTTTAATGCCGGGGTGGTCCGGAAAAAGATGACCCCGGCCGGGCCGGACCATGCCCAGATTGCGGCGGCTGCGGGTGTGGCGGAATACCTGGATGCGGTCTATGCCCGTCATTTTACGGAAGACACCGAGCCTGCCGAGCGGGGCCGCCGGATTCGGGAACTGTTCCATTCCTATGAGACAGGTCTGTTGACGCCTCTGATGGACTGGCTGCGAAACCGGGAGGATGTCACGGTTCTGGGGCCGGATGATCCGGGGCTGAGAGCGCCCACGGTATCCATCCTCCCCGGGCGGAAACCCCTGGATGAGGTTTTTGCGCAGTTGACGGATCGAAAACTCATGGTGGGGCTGGGCCATTTCTATGGGGTCCGCCCGCTTCTGGGAATGGGCGTCCCCCTTGACAAGGGCGTGCTGAGGCTTTCCTTTGTCCACTACACCACGGCCGGTGAGGTTGCGCAGCTCATTGAAGGGCTTGGAGCGGCACTGGATTAAACGAATCGGCGGTCAGGCAGGACAAGGCCCGGACAAACAGGATACAAAAGTCTGCGCCGGGCCTTGATGGTGTTACAAGGCGATGATTTTAAATCCGCTGGCTTTGGGATGGTCTTTTTCAAAGGCCTGGAGCCGGTCTTCCAGTTCCTTGAACCTTTCTTTACCGGTGAGGGACACGCAGGCCCTAAGGCCCTCGTGCCGGTCACTGCCCGTGGTGGTCAGGGAAATGGCGCTGATGCCGTAATACAGGAGTTCTTCCACCAGTTCGACGCCGGTGAAGCCGGGGTAGGAGATGGTAAAATAAAAGCCGTCGGCGATTTTCACTGTGTCATCCATGTCATAGACGATGAGAAAGCCGTTGTCCGTGAAGAGTTTTTTCATAGCATGGGCCCGGTCGCCGTATTCTTTGACGCCGGCCACAAAATTGTATTCACCGTCGTTGACGGCTTTTAAAAGGCCGTAAAGTCCGTACTGGTTGGAATGGGACACGCCGGAACTGAGGGAATACATGGCCCCGAAAATATAGGCATAGCCGAATTTATTGGTTCCGAACCAGGGTTCCATGTTGTCGCCCGTGGAATTGAAGAGCTTGTCCGGGATGGCGGTCATGCCGATGCGTTGCCCGGCCAGGGAAAAGGATTTGGAGCTGGAGATGAGCAGGATATAATTGTCCGTGTATTTGGCCACCGTGGGGATGAAGGGGGCCTTGCCCGGAACGGAATAGTCCTGCCGGAAATCCATGCCGAAATAGGCCAGGTCTTCCATGACAATGCAGTCGTATGTTGTGGCCAGCTCGCCGATGATCTGAAGCTCCCGGTCGGTGAAGCAGATCCAGGCCGGGTTATTGGGGTTGGAATACATGAGGGAGGCGATGTCGCCCTTTTCCAGATAGGATTCCAGCTTGGCTTTGAGCTTTTCTCCCCGGTATTCATAGACGTCGAAATGATCAAAGGGAGCGCCGACGACGGAGGCCTGGCGTTTGTTCACCGGAAAACCGGGGTCCAGGAAGAGGATCTTGTTCTTGCCCTTCTTGCGCCGGGTGGTGCACATCATGGCCATATAGCAGCCCTGCATGGACCCCACCGTGGGAAAGCAGGGTTCCGGGCTGATGTCCACATCCAGGAAATTTTTGACAAACCGGGAGATCTCATGTTTCAGTTCCGGGATGCCGTCAAAGGGCGGGTATTTGGAGCCCACCCCTCTTTTCAGGGCTTCTATTTCCGCATCCACGGCGATTTGGGGGGGCTCCAGGCCGGGCACGCCCATTTCCATGCGGATGTATTTTTGATTTGAGGCGGTTTCAATATTGTTGACGATGCGGTTGAGTTCCCGGATGGACGCAAGGCCGACGGATTTCAGCCCCATTTTTTGGATTTCCTGCCTGACGATGATGGGGTCGATGGGGGTTTTGACCGGAAGGGTTTTCATGCTTGGGCTCCTCTGATTTTAAAAATATAATCATTTATCTGATTAAATTATTTTATAAAGAGTTCAGGGTCAAATAGCAAGTCCGGGGGTGATTTTTTCTTTGTAAAATTTTAAAAAGGGGATATAAAGAACAGGCCATGCGGTTCTTAAAAACATATGAATTCAAAGGTGTCAAGGGGTACAAACTGGGCTGGTCCCTGGCCGGGCCTCCCCTCATGACCGCCTTCTGCTATATCCTGGGCGATCTCATGATCGACACCGGGCTTGCCCATATGAGAAAAGAGGTGCCGGCCCTGGCAGAGGAGAACCGGGTCAAAAGAATCGTTCTGACCCATCACCATGAGGACCACAGCGGCAATGCCGCCGCCCTTAAAGAGGCTTTGGGGGCAAGGGTCTACGGGCACCCGCTCACCATTGAAAAAATGGCCCGGCCCTTCAGGATCAGGCCCTATCAGACCTATGTCTGGGGAAAGTCCGCGCCCCTGGAGGTGGAGCCCTTCCCGGAAAAGATCGACACGGTCCTGGGCCCCATGGTTCCTGTCCACACCCCCGGCCATTCAACGGATCATACGGCCTTTTTGTTGGAGGAGGCCGGGATCCTGTTTCCCGGAGATTTATACCTTGCCGACAGGATCAAATATTTCCGGGCCGATGAATGCCTGGGAACCGAGATTGAATCCTTAGAACGGATTTTAAAACTGGAGTTTGACATGCTCTTGTGCAGCCATTTCCCAAGGGCGGAAAACGGTCAAAAGCGCATCCGGGCCAAGCTTGACTTTCTCCGGAACCTCTACGGCGCCATCGTGGACCTCTGGAAAAAGGGCCTTTCCGAAAAAGAGATATTCAGGGCCTTACGCCTGAAGGAAGACCATTTCATAAGGCTGTTCTGCTTTGGCAACGTGAGCATGATGAACGGGGTGCGCTCGGTTCTGCGCCATTACAAAAACAGTCTGTAACAGCTTTATGCTTTTGGGTTTTTCTGCGTTTTTTCCAGCATCTTATCGTTGAACCGTTTGATATGATCCCGGATAATCTCCGAGGCGGCAACGGCATCCCCGGCCTTCATGGCATCAATGATTTTTTTGAAATCCATGAGGTTTTCAAGGGTCCTGTCCTGGGCCATGGGCAGATATTCGTTGTAATACAGGTGGATATTGTCGTGGATGGTCTTCTGCACAAACTGGAACACCGGGTTCCGGGTCATGACGCCGATATAGGTATGCATTTTTTCATCGGTCAGAAGGAAATTTTCCCAGTCGCTTTGCTCATAATAGGTTTTGGCTCGTTTAAAGAGTTTTTCCAGTTCTTTGATATCCTTTTTGGTTGCCCGCTGGGTGGCCAGTTCCACGATGCTTCCTTCGGTTTTGATCCTGAATTCGGCCAGATGTTCCAGGGAAACTTCCCCGGACCGGATGAGAAGGGCCATGGATTCCATCATGATGCCGGTATCAATGCGTTTGATGATGGCCCCGCCGGAAACACCCAGCTTGATTTCAATGAGGCCTTTCTGCTCCAGAACCCGCAGGGCCTCCCTCAGGGTTCCCCGGCTGGTATTGAACATGTCTTTAAGCTCCCGCTCTGCCGGAAGCTTGCTGCCCGGTTCGAGTTTACCGCTAATGATGGCATTCTGGATCTGTTCCACCACATCCTGGAATACCCGGCTTTGCTTTGCTTTTATAAACATGACACTGTCCTGTACCTTTTATTTAAACTGTTCAGCTCCTGAAAAATCCCGGTATAAATTAAAATGTGATAAAACTTCTATATCATCTTTTGTCAAACCGCAAGTCACAATTCGCGTCAGCAATTCTCCCAGGCCCGGCCCCAGCATATAGCCCTGGCCGCAAAGGCCTGCGGCGTTGATGAAATTGGGGTATTCCCGCGCAGCGCCTACAATGGGGAAACCGTCCGGCGTCATGGGGTATTGTCCCCGCCAGGTTCGCCTGACCTTCAGGTTGGCCAGCTTGGGAAAAAGGGCTACCATGCGTTTGGCCACCTGGGGAAGAAAGACCGAGGTGGCTTCGCCGGCCGTTCCCGTGATGAGGTGTTTGGGAGTAAGGCAGAAGATCACCTGGCCTTCGGTGTTCTGGTAAAAATAAAAATTGGCGGAATCCGCCGTGGCCGGGTCTTCCGAGGGCCGTAAGTCTACGATCATGGGACCGAAGAAGCGCTCCACCGGCTCCGTGATGGCCCCTTCGTGGCTGTCCGGCGTCACAGGAATTTCAAGACCGATCATTTGGCCGATATCCCGGGCGAAATTCCCGGCCGCATTGATGACCTTGGCGGCCGTGTATTCACCATTGTCGGTTTTGACCTTGATTTCCCGGTCATTGGCAATGCTGATGGCCGTGACCTTTTCCCGGAATTTGTATTCAGCCCCGTATTCCAGGCTTTTAAAATAAAAGGCATTGACGGCCAGGAGCGGGGAGGCGCTGCCGTCTTCCGGCGAATAGGTGGCGCCTTTCAGGCCCTCCATATTGATGCCGGGCACAAGAGCCTCATACGCTTTGGGGCTTAGCCAGTTGATGTTCAGATCAAAGGATTTTTGGATGACCATGAGATCCTTCAGTTTCTGTTCATCCCGGTCCGTATAGGCCGGGAAGCTGTAGCCGTTCTGAATCCAGCCGATATCATCCCCGTGGACCTCCTTCCAGGTGGAAAAAATCTCGATGCTGCGCTTGCAGGTGAAGATCTTTCCCTTGTCCGAATGGGTGGCCCTGATGCCGCCGATGGCTTTTTTATTCTGGCCCTGGCCCGGCGAGGCAAAGGCATCAATGACCAGGGTCTTAACCTTGCTTTGGGCAAGGGACAGGGCCGCCGGAACCCCGATGGAGCCTGCGCCGATAATGATGACATCATAGGATTTCATGATTGACCTCCGTCTGCAAATTTTCCCAGGGGGACCTCGATATACAGGGGCCGCCGGACATTTTGAACAATATCCTCCTGCCGGATTTTTTCGGCCCGGAAGATCTGGGCCATGAGGTTTGTGCAGGTCTTGGCCCCGCAGGGGCCCATGCCCGCCCGGGTCACGGCCTTGATCTGGTTGACATCGGTAATGCCTTTTTTCACAAGAGCCCTGATCTCTCCGGCCGTCACCCGTTCACACAGGCAGACCACCTCATCGTTCCTTATCTGATCGTCGGGGATTTTCAGGGTCAGGGGCTTTATCACTTCCCTGTCCTGGATGGTAAAGGCAACCACTTTTTTGGCAATTTCTTTTGGCACCCTCACCCTAACCACTTGGGTGCGGTTGCTTTCCTTTGTGGGCTTTGCGCCCAGGACCGGGAAAACGCCCAGGGGGTTGCCGTCCACATCCACCAGGTTGATCCGGTCGTCCTTTTGGATCTCGATATTGGAGATTTCATAGGGTAGAAAAACCACGGGGTTGTCCTTATCCTTTCGATAATCCACAAGGGTAATGGCAAGGCCGGGGCAGATGGACAGGCATTTCATGCAGCCTTGGCATCGGCCGTCAAAGAAGGGCCGTCCCTTGACGGGGTCTCCCTGCATGTGGATGGACCCTTCCGGGCACACCGTGCTGCACGGGTTGCAGGGAATTTCCTGCTTGCAGTGGATGACGGGGAAGATACCGTCTTCACCGGCCGGGGCCACCAGTTCCTGAACAGGGCCGGGATGGGATTTGAGGATGTCGGCTTTTTCATACCAGGAACCGGGGATGTCCTTTATTTCCGGTTTAAAATACCGGGCCGTCTTGAGGCCTGCAATTTTGCCGTTGAACATGGCCGAGGAGGCTTCGGCGATTTCCGCCGCATCCCCTGCGGAAAATACGGGAATCCCGGCGGATTCCGCCTCTTGTGTGAATTCGGAAACGGATTCAAGGCCCACGGCAATTAATACGGTGTCGCATTCAAAGGTTTTTTCCGTGCCCTGAATCACTTCAAAATTCCGGTCGATTTCGGCAATGGTGACGGAAGACACGGATTCGTTTCCGTTGGCCGACACAATGGAATGGGAGGCGTAGATGGGAACGCCCAGACGCCGGAGCTTGTCCTCGTGGACCTTGTATCCCCCGCACCGGGGCAGGGCCTCGCAGAGCCCGACCACCCGTATCCCGGCCTGGAGGGCGTGGTAGCCTGCAATGATGCCCACATTGCCGCCGCCTACAATAAAAAGCTTTTCCGTGGGCTTCACCAGATCCCGGTTCACCAGGGTCTGGAAGGCCCCGGCCCCATAGACGCCGGAAAGGGAATTGCCCTTGAACCGGAGGAATTTTTCCCTGGCTCCGGCGGCATTGAGAATAATCTTAGGGGTAAGGATTTTATACACCCCGTCCTTCAGGATGCCGACTTTTTTATCATCAAACACATAGAGGACCGTGCTCTTTTTCCAGACCTCTATATATTGGCCGCCCTCCACCTTTTGGGCCAGGAGTCGGCCGATATCCATGCCCCGCATGCCGGCGTGGGAGTCTTCCACGGACCCGAAGAATTTATGGGTCTGGAGCACCAGCTTCCCGCCCAGCTCTTCCTTGTCATCCACCAGGACGGCGCGGATTCCGTGTTCTTCCAATTGGATGGCGGCGGAGAGCCCGGCCGGGCCGCCGCCGATGATC
>Ga0208373_1001471_pt1 | contig 31303 bp, 26 predicted proteins | sample RifOxyC2_FD_184036 | JGI IMG/M metagenome (GOLD analysis project Ga0208373, IMG submission 184036) | Soil microbial communities from Rifle, Colorado - Rifle Oxygen_injection C2 (SPAdes) | ecosystem: Environmental > Terrestrial > Deep subsurface > Rock core/Sediment | place: Rifle, Colorado... | reverse complement strand
ATGAACAATAATCGTCGGATCGACCGGTTTATGGAAAAGAAAACCTCTACTTACCAAGGATTTTGTCATCTCATGTTTATCAAATATTACCTTAAAAAATTGTTGAAGTGAGTTTTGTAACCATCTCACCAAGCTTCGCCTTTAGATTCGACCTGCAGAAGAATATAACCGGCGGCTTGTCCGGCGTAATGCGCGCCCGTGACCGCGCGAGGCAAGAAAATCATCGTCGACAAGGCCAAAATTAGAAATATTTTTTTTACCGCGTTTTACATATTAATTTGGCGAATGTTCTAATTTTAACTTAAAAATAATTAGATGTAAAATAAAGTGTTTTAATATTTTTGAAGACAATTAAGGCTGTTTTAAACCGCCCCACTCAACTAAGGTAAAGCCATTTCTTACCAATTTGTCTAAGGTTTGCGGTTGCGGTATTTTTTGAGGTTTGCCGGTAAGCGGTGAGTAGTCTAAGAAAAGCCTGAAAGTCGTGTCCGGGCTAGGGCTGACTTGCATTGGAAATAACGAATTCAAATCATTGGTTTGTAAAAAGCTGATTCGATAGTATGGAGTATTTTTTGCCAGCATGTCAGGCAACCAATAGCTTATAAAGTCATTTTTTTCTTTATCATTTAAACCAACTTCTGCCAATTTTGATTGCAAAAATGTTGCTAAATCATTTTTGGAAATGACCCACCCTTGATCGACAGTTGGATAATTTTTCGAATTTATATTGCCAGCCCAATAGAGATAGGGATAAGTATTTTTTTGGCAGGCTGTTTGCGCATACTCGGAACCTTTTTTTAGGGAGTCTATTTGCCGGCAGTCTGTTAATTCCGGCTTAAGATTGAGCAGAGAACCGTTTGGATAAGCCATCACCTGCCAAAAATCAGCATACTTAGGAATGTCGGTAGTAAATTGGATCGGAGCTTGGAACTTAACAGATACGCTTGTCGGTTGCTTTGGGTAAAGATATACCACCGGCTTGCCACAGCCGCCTGGTAATTTAATATCAAACTCGCCCAGCGTAACCCAGCGTTGCCAATAGTCCTTTACAAACAGCAAAGGATTAGCGTTTACGTACTCCTCAAAAGTTGGTTTTTTGATTCCGTTATTTATCTGATCCCACCATGCAGGGTTTTCTTCGTAGTAGTCCATTTTATTTTTGAAAGCTAGGGTGTAGAGCGGGTGACTCGTATTTTTGAGCCGATACAAAGGCAAATTAAAAACAGAGCCAATTTGTTCAAGATCGTTGTCATTTACATTAACTACACTGCTGTTTGATATGACGGCGCAAGCGCCTGGAATAACGGTTTCGTAGTCGCTATAAAATTGCAAGTTATTTTGGCTGATAATTTTTGAGCTGGTAAAACCCATGTTAGGGGGATAAACATAGTCAGGAGATTGAGCTAATCGGTCATTATAGTTTTTGATGTTGCCGGGCGTAGTTAGCGAATAAGCCATTGGTAAACCAACTGAGTTAACAACAATTACTTTTGTTTCCCCGAGCAGATATTGCTGTTTCAGTTGCACTTTCTCCTTTTCCGCTTGAGTCAATTCGTTAAAATAGGCCGTGTCTGTCTCGTAGGGCTTAAAGTAAATAGTAAAGTTTTTGAAAGGGGAAGTCAGCGTTTGGTAAGAAGAAAAGCCGGTGAGTAAAAGAGTGTCGTAAATTGTATTGCCGTTTTTATCGATTTTACTTGTTTCGACACTTTCCGTTGGGAACCCTTCTGAATATAAGGAAAAATTTTGATTGAGGTTTATTTCTTTTGGGAGATCAGTATCAAAAATCTTCGTGGCTGTAATTTTATTTTTATCAAGAGCATTGTAAGGATTTTGCCAGTCGTCTTCCGGATATTTAGTTGTTTTGCCGTCTGGATCATCTAAAAAATAATTTTGATAATCTTTAGTGGCTAGAACAAACACCTGTGGTTGGCTAGGGCCGTCGGCTGATTTAATAGCTATAATACGCGAATAATCCTTTAATTCGCCTTGCGAAAGCTGGCCGGCTTGATAGTAAACAAAATCATTCTCGATGCCGTTTAATTTGTCGTTTTCGGTAGATTTGAAAATTTTTAAGTTTTGACTAAGCCGCGTAAGCTGATCAGAAGAAAGCGGAGTTGGTGGCACCTTTGCAGTTGGTGATACTTCTACGGTTGGTGCCGGGTTATTTTTCTCGGGCACGTTATCTGCAGGTAGCGCCGGTTGCTGTTCTTTATCGGGAGGCAAAGAAACTTCGCGCGGCGTGGTTATTCGCAGGTAGTAGGCAATTCCAGTAAATAGAATCAGTAACGTAATAGCACTAACTATTAATAATAGTTGGATGTTTCGGCTAGAATTATTATTTTTCATAATCATATTTAGCTGTAATTAAAACAAATTTCAAAATAAAATACAATAAGCGAGGCGTTACTTTTTTTAATCGAATGCGTTATAATAAGTATAAGTAAATTAACTTCATTAATTAATAAATCACAAACATATGCACTTACCCAATAATCTTAATTTAAAACCAACGAATATTTTAAAAATTGCCGGTCTGGCAATAGTCGCAGTCGTCATAGTTGCTTTAGCTGTTCGTTTGGTTGGTTCGTCATTCACGTCGCTGGTTTCTAAAACTGGCATCGATCAAGGCGCTCCAGCTTTTAATGGGTACGGCGAGATGGCTTTTGATAAAGCCAGCGGCGGTGCGGTTGGCTTATCTGTGCGCAACGTGGCGACACCCGCTGTTCCTCCTATAAACGGTGATACGACAGTTGGCGATAATGCCGAAGAATTCGAAGTAACCGAATACAGCGCCAATATCGAAACGCGCCAGCTGGAAAATACCTGTAATGAGATCGTTGCTTTAAAATCGCGTGATGACGTAATTTTTGAAAATGCCAACAAATATGAAAAAAGCTGTAATTACAGTTTTAAAGTTAAACGCAAGAGTGTGGGCGAGATTTTAACAATTATTAAAGCGTTGGATCCTAAAGAACTTAACGAAAATACCTATACCATCAAACAACAAATTGATGATTATACCAGCGAGGTGGAAATACTGGAGAAAAAAATGAGCTCCATCGAAGAAACTTTGTCTAGCGCAATAAAGGCTTATGATGACATCACTCTGCTCGCGACCAAAACTAAGGACGTGGAGAGCCTGGCGAAAATCATCGACAGTAAAATCGGCATTATTGAACGATTAACTCAACAACGCATTGATATTAACGCCCAGTTGGAGAGGCTGGAACGTTCTAAGACCGAACAGCTTGACCGATTGGATTACACTTATTTTAACGTTTACATTGTCGAAAATAAGTTTATTGACGGCCAGAATTTAAAAGATTCCTGGATAGCGGCAGTTAAATCTTTTGTAGGCGACATTAACAAGGTTATTCAGGATATCACGATTAACCTGGCCGGGCTATTATTTTTAGTCCTGCAGTATATTATTTACTTTTTTATCGTTTTGATTATCGTAAAATACGGCTGGAAACTAACTAAACGCATTTGGAAGAAATAGCGAATTTTCAAAATTTTAAAATATCAAAGAGTGCCTTTAACAAGGCATTTTTTGTTCAATGAGCTTTACTTTAAAACGCACTGGTTTTAGAATGAGGTAGCATTAATAGTATCATACTACAACCTCATGTCGAAAATAATAATAGAAATAATTTTGATTATTCTTCTTATAGGGCTGAATGGGTATTTTTCAATGTCGGAAATAGCTCTTTTAAGCGTTAAAAAAAGCCGACTAAAGCATTTATCTAAACAGGGTAACAAAAAAGCACAAACTGCCTTATTTTTGACGCGCAAATCTTCTGAGATGTTATCGGCGATTCAAATAGGCATAACCATGATAGGCATTTTCGCTGGTGCTTTTGGTGGAGCAATTATCGCGGAGCATATAGCAAATTTATTGGCTGGATTTCCTTCCGTAGCCGCTTATAGCGAGCCAATTAGTGTAACGATAGTGGTGATTGTAATTACTTTTCTTTCCTTGCTAGTTGGTGAATTGGTTCCAAAACAGATAGCGTTGTCTAATCCGGAAAAGCTTTCTCTAATTGTTGCCAGCCCTATAAAATTTATAATGACGGCCGCGACTCCGCTAGTAAAAATTTTAAGCATTTGTACGGTAACAGTGTTGCGATTACTTCATATTAAACCTGCGACGGAACAAGTTGTTACCGAAGAAGAAATAAAACTTTTGATAGCAGAAGGTGCCGAGAGCGGGGTTTTTGAGAGAGCCGAACAAAAAATGGTGGAAAGCATCTTTCATTTGGGTAATCGCCCGATAAAAGATTTTATGACACCCAGTAAAGAAGTTGTTTGGATAGATGTGAATGACTCGTCGGCGATTATTAGAAGCAAAATAACGGGTAGTGATCGATCGGTTTTTCCGGTTTGCGATGGAAATATAGATAACAATATCGGAGCAATTGAAGCCAAAGATGTTTTGACTCATTTATTTGATAACGGAACGGAAAATATTAATTTAAAATCTCTGATACAGCCGGTTATCCGCATTGATTCCGATGTGCCATCACTGGTGGCCATCGAGCGTCTAAAGCGCTCATCAATAAGTATTGTGCTCATAACCGAAAAAACCTCGAATAAAGTCGTTGGCATTATTAGTTTTCACGATATACTTGAGGCGATTGTTGGAGAATTTAAAGGTGCGTGATTGGCCATTTGTATTATTGGGTCAGGGCCTCAATGAAAATATTAAGGAGGTTTAGAAGCAAGAACATTAAATAACCATGTATTATCTCTATATCCTCAAATGTGCGGATAAAACGCTTTATACCGGCATCACCCTGGATCTACGGCGCCGAATCCGGGAACATAATTTTTCCAAATTAGGCGCAAAATATACCTATGCGCGCCGGCCGGTAAAACTGGTTTACGCGAAAAAATTTCGCACTCGTTCTACTGCCAGTCGGGAAGAATCAAGAATCAAAAGATTGAGTCGCGCGGAAAAGCTGGTTATCGTAAAAAAATTTAAAGGTAGAGAACCATTTTTTAATGAATAGACTTATGAATCACGATCATCATCAAATGCAAGAAAAAAAATCACATCATGACCATGACGCGGCCATGGCCGATCCGCAAACTGCCAAACAAATGGAAGCTGATATGCGCTACCGGTTTTGGATTTCATTTGTTCTTTCGATGCCGATTTTTCTGTATTCGCCGGTTGCGATTAATTTTTTTAAACTAAACCTGCCCAGGCCGATTCCGGTTAATTGGTTGCTTTTTATTCTAACAACGCCAATTGTTTTTTGGGCAGGTTCGTTTTTTATTACTGGAACATATTATTCTCTTAAGAGTCGCAAACTTAATATGTCGGTCCTAATTGCGACGGGCGTTTTGGCGGCATACCTTTTTAGCGTATTTATAACCCTAACTTCTGGCGGAGAAACATTTTATGAAGCGGCCGCTCTTTTGGTGACTTTCGTTTTATTCGGACATTGGATGGAAATGCGTTCGCGACGAGGAACGTCGGATGCTCTGCGAGCACTTTTTGATTTAGTCCCGCCCCAAGCCAATGTTATGCGAGCAGGAAAAGAAATTACTCTGCCTGTTGCCGAAGTTATCGAGGGTGATATTGTGGTTCTGCGACCGGGAGATAAAGTGCCGGTCGATGGCCAAGTAAGGGAAGGCGAGACGGCGATCGACGAGTCCCTTGTTACTGGAGAATCAATTCCGGTAGAGAAAAAAGTTGGGGATAAAGTTATTGGCGGTTCTATTAACCAAAGCGGATCTATAAAATTTGAGGCAACTAAAGTCGGAAGCGCGACGGCGTTGGCGCAAATAATTAAACTGGTGGAAACTGCTCAAAATTCTAAAGCGCCCGGGCAAAGAATCGCGGACAAAGCCGCGGCATGGCTAGTTGTTTTAGCCGTTTTTTCTGGGCTTGCCACGTTTTTCGGCTGGTATTTTATCGGCGGAACAACAATACTCGTGGCGCTTACTTTTGCGGTTTCCACTATTGTTATTGCTTGCCCGGATGCACTGGGATTAGCAACCCCGACAGCCGTAGCTGTGGGAACAGGCATTGGAGCAAAGTATAATATACTTATCAAAGACGCTGTTACTTTGGAGCAGACTTCCAAGATTCAGGCGGTAGTTTTAGATAAGACTGGAACATTGACCGAAGGAAAGCCAAAAATAACCGATTTAATTTCCGCCAGCGGTTTTTCCGCTGACGAGATTTTACGACTTGGAGCGGCAGTGGAGGTAAAATCTGGCCATCCCTTGAGTAAAGCTATTCTTGCGGAAACAGCAAGAAGAAATATTATTATTCCTGAAAATGTCGAAAAATTTTTATCGCTATCCGGGTTGGGAGTTGAAGCAATGGTTGAAGGCAAGCACATAGTAGTTGGAACGGAAAAATTAATGAAAGAAAGAAATGTCGATACCGCATCTTTAAGAAATCAAATAGACCAGTTGTTGATTGAAGGGAAAACGTTGGTAATCATTGCGATTGACGAAAAAATTGCCGGGATAGCCGCCGCGCAAGATCCGGTAAAACCGACGGCAAAAAAAGCAATTTTAAAACTAAAGGATTTGGGGATCGAAATAGCAATGATTACGGGCGATAATAAAAAAACCGCCGAAGCTATTGCAGGACAGCTGGGTATAGAAAGAGTGTTCGCCGAAGTTTTGCCGGAAGACAAAGCAAAGTATGTAAAGACGCTTCAGGCTGAAAAGAAGTTTACGGCGATGGTGGGAGACGGCGTTAATGACGCGCCGGCTTTAGCGCAGGCAGATATAGGCATTGCCATTGGGGCGGGGACAGATGTTGCTATCGAAACAGCTAATATCGTTTTGATGAAATCTGATCCGTATGACATTGTGCGGGCAATAACTTTGAGTAAAGCCACTGTTAAAAAAATGAAACAGAACCTTTTTTGGGCAGGGATATACAATGTGTTAGCCATTCCAGTGGCCGCAGGCGTTTTTTACAATTCATTTGGTATATCGCTCCGGCCCGAGATCTCAGCGCTATTAATGTCGGCCTCGTCTATTATCGTGGCCACCAACGCAGTATTATTAAAAAAGGTCGAAGCCCGACTGCGCTAAATGTTAGCGGCGACAGGCGAAATTTGAGTTAAATTAACTGATATTTTTTCTATCCTGCATACCTTATTTGTTAAAAGTGATGTTTCGCGCAATAAAAATTTAAAAAAAACGTATATATATAGAAGAGTTTAAGTTATTATAGTCTATCGTTTTTTTGCTGTCATTTCTGGCCGGATTTCGCCCGGTTAGTTGGGGGATGGTGCCCATCGCTATAATTTTTATGCTATTGATTGCACTGCTGTTTACGGCCTTAGGCACTGCTCTGGCCTCAATAATCCAGGATATGCAAGGGTTTCAGCTGATTATGAATTTTCTGGTGATGCCGCTCTTTTTTCTCTCTGGCGCCCTTTTCCCTTTTGAGGGGTTGCCAACTGCGCTTTTGATAGTGGCGAAAGTGGATCCGCTGTCGTATGGCGTGGACGGTTTGCGCGGAGCTTTAATCAACAGCACTCATTTTGGTTTGACGACTGACTTTTTAGTTTTGAGCGGGCTGGTTATTGGCTTGCTGGCAATTGGCGGTTATCTATTTTCTAAAATCGAGGCGTAAAAAAACAAGGGCATTAGATCGCGTGCATCATTATGCCCTTGGTTGAATGTTTATGGTTGAGTCTATAATAATCCTAACTGTCCTTGCCAGTACGCGCAGACTTTTTTAACTTTCAGCGGGGCGATGCCGGTGTAGGTGACAGGGTTGAGTAGAACAGCCATTTGCGCGTCGGTGAACTTTTCGATAAACGGTTTCATTTTATCACTAGCCTCTGCCAGCGACATTAATGAAACGCTTTGTTCTCGGGCTTGGATGGTAAGTTGCTTAACATCCTCATGCGCATCGCCGGGATAATCATTGAGTTCCAATAAAATGTATAATGGTTCTGCCATTATCAGATCACCTTGCAACACGAAGTTGTGCGCGATCCTATCGTAATTTAACTTAAAGCGGTCAAAATATTTTATGACTCGCTCAAGCTGGTAAGTAAAGAGGACTGGAATCATCAGAGCGAATCTGCTGGAAGCTGAGCCGCATAAATCACGCTCATGTTCAGAGATTATATTATCCAATACAACTCCATACATATTTTTTACGACCCGCGCCAAACTTTCGGTATTTTCCTCTGTTACCGGATTGGTTTTATGCGGCATGGTTGAGGAAGAAACGGAGTTAGGATCAATAATCCTGCCAATTTCGCCAACCTCGGTGCTGCCAAGACGACGGAAGTTTCGCGCCCAGTTAGCCAGAACTTGCGAGCCTGATGTCATCAGGTTATAGAGCATTGCCAGCGGTTCTGGCGGTAGAATTTGGGTGGAAATCAATGCCGGTTGTAAGTCGAATTTAGCTAAAACGTCAAGCTCGAATTGTTCCGGATCTTCGTCAATTAGACTTAAGCTGTTATAAGCGCCAACAGCACCAGAAATTTTTCCCACCAAAGCAAGAGTGGCTCGCTCTAATTCCTTTAGAATAGTGCCAAGCCGGTGCACAATCTGGCTTAATCCAAAGCCGACAGTTATCGGTTCGGCATGTTGCAGATGGGTCCTGCCGATTTGTACAGTTTCTGCCTCGTTTAAAGAGATCGTGATTAAAATGTCCATGAGTTGCCGAATAAGCGGCAGGATTACATCGCATGTTGCTTCCCGGATAGCTAATACCTCGGCAGTGTCACGGACGTCAAACGAAGTTAATCCTAAATGGATAAATCGTTTGAGTAGAGCTACATCGGCTGGATTTGGGGGGCGTGCGTTGACAGATTTATTTAAGTGTGATATAGTTGTAGCTTATAACTTAATTTAGTTACAATTGTTCTATAGATAGAAACTGCCCAATATATGGTTGCTAGTTTGACACTCTATACAGCAATTAGACATAAATAATTGTCTGTAAGCGCTTGATTTTCAGGCGCGAAGGTAACCATATATCTATGTTTCAACGAACCAAACGCGGTTCTGTGAGTACTTTTGGTAAAAAAAAGTATTCAGAATTCAAAAAAAGGCGCTCTCCCGGTAGCGCTCAAGGACGGCCGAGTAATTTTCGTTCCAGCGGCCAGCGCGGTAATCGCGGGAAAAGCTATCAACAACAGATTGATGTTTCCCGGTTTGTCCGCAAAGCTTCCACGCAAAAAAAAGATCAAATGTACGTCGCCAAACATTCGTTTGCTGATTTTAATTTTTGCGAACTGTTACAGCGCAATTTAACCAAGAGAAACTACCCCGCGCCGACGCCGATTCAGGATCAAGCCATCACTCATATCATGAATGGCAGAGATTTAGTGGGAATTTCCATTACCGGTTCCGGGAAAACTGGCGCCTTTCTTTTGCCGCTCATCAATAAAATTTTTCACGACAAATCGCAAAAACTTTTAGTCATCGCGCCAACCAGGGAATTGGCCGAGCAAATTGATACTGAATTTCGGCATTTTTCCCAGGGGATGAATATTTTCTCGGCCTTGTGTATCGGCGGCCTGCCGATTTATAGACAGCTTGGGAATCTTCGCCAAAATCCTAACGTCGTGATCGGCACGCCCGGCAGGTTAAGAGATCTAAGCATGCGGAAGGCGATTAAATTTGAATCGTTTAAAAATATCGTGATTGATGAAATCGACCGCATGCTGGACATGGGTTTTATCAACATCATCACTGATATTCTTAAAGAGGCGCATCCCAAGCGGCAGTCGCTGTTCTTTTCGGCTACTATTCCGGACCCCATTAAGCGGTTGGTTAATCAGTTTTTAAAAGAATATATTACCGTGGAAATCGTGGCACATCAATCAATCAATAATATTGATCAGGACATTGTCCGTTGCCATGACAAAACATTAAAATTCAGTATGCTGGCAAAAATTCTGGCAGAACCTAAAACCGAGAAGGTGCTGATTTTTAATGAGACTAAAAGAGACGTTGAGCAACTCACTCGTGACTTGATTAATAAAGGTTTCCGAGCGGAGTCATTGCACGGCGATAAGCGCCAGCGGGAGCGGCGCCGTTACCTGACCCAGTTTCGGGAAAACAAGATTAATATTCTGGTCGCGACCGATGTGGCGGCACGCGGGCTTGATATTAAAGACGTGACGCACGTTATTAACTACACGATCCCACAAACTTACAATGACTATATTCACCGCATCGGCCGAACCGGCAGAGGGGATAATAAGGGGACTGCTTTGACTTTTGTTTAGGATAATCAAGAAGAACATCATCAAAAATAAAAAAAGAAGGAGATATTGCCCCTTCTTTTTGGTTTAGCAGTCAACATTAAGTGGGCATAAGGATTCGACTTATGTATTTTTTGGTAATGATATGGTAAAATTATAAAGGCTTGATGAATTAATAGTTTATACACTTTAAACGGGCCAATGGTGTATACAAAAATAATTATATGGATAAAAAAATGATTATCGTCATCGCGATAGCCGTTTTGGTTGGAACGGTCGGGTGGTATTTTACAAGGCAGCTGGGCACAGAACAAATTATTTCTCCGGTAATCGTCAACTCGCCGCAAGAATCTTCAGAAGCGTCTATTCCTACAGAATCAAACGAAGTGCTGTCGAGCGTGGGGTCGTCGATTTTGGAAAATGAGTTGGAAGCGGTGGCAGAGGCAGTGGCAAAGATGCAAGAAAAATTGATCAACAAGCCTGATTTGGTGGTGGTGTATAGCACAGCCGCGTATGATGAAGAGAAAATTTTAACCGAACTCGAGCGCCTGTTGCCGGGTACGAAAATTTTTGGCGGCAACAGCGGTTTTGGGGTTATAACTCCTGGTGAATATCTGTGGTTTCCGGTGGCGCAGCGAGCGTTAGCTGTCATGGGTATAGCGACTCCTAAAATTACTTGGGGACTCGGCATTTCCTCCATTGAGGGGATTTCTTCGCGCGAAGCCGCCAAGGAAGCTCTGCTTTCGGCAATGAAAGATTCGGGCAAAGGAGAGGGCGTCAAGCCAAATTTAATAATCGATAATTCAACTTTTTGGGTTCAGCACGAGGAAGCGTTGAAAGGCATTGCCGACGTGGTTGGCGCAGATGTGCCGGTTTATGGAGCTTATTCCGTAGATAAAGGGATAGTCGGTGACTGGCGGATATTTATTAACGGCCAGGTATATCAGAATGGAGTTGCTTTGGCCGCAGTTTATACTGATTTAAAATTTGCCTCAGCTCGCGAACATGGTTTTGAAGTGACTGAAAAAGGCGGGGTAGCGACCAAGGTGGATAAATACAGGCTTTACGAAATAGACGGCCGGCCGGCGGCCGAAGTTTATAACGAGTTGATCGGCGGGCTCCTGGCTAAAGAGGTAGCTGATCCAGAGCATGCAGATCTCACCAAGATTCGCTTAACGAGCGGCTTGAATCCGTTGGCCAAATCAATCGCCGTGTCAGGAGGTGAGCCGTTTTATGTACCCGCTCTGTCAGTTTCTATTATGCCGGACAAATCGATGATGTTGGACGTTGAGGTTAAAGAAGGCGATGAATTGCGAGTGTTGCGTGGTGACTGGGAGATACTTTTAAACCGACTGCGCACTACGCCGGAAAAAGCAATGCTTGACTCTGGCATCAAAAAAGAGAAAATCATTTTTGCCTTGAATGCCTATTGTTGTGCCACTCATTATGTTGTTCCGGAAACGGAAAGGCCCAAGTCGCCGGAAATATTTCAGGAAGCGATTGGCGCCGCGCCGTATATTGGCGTTTGTGGTTGTGGCATAGAAAATTACGAGCCGCAAATTGGCAACGTTTACTCCAGCCTGGGGAATGGAGTATTGTTATTTAGTTCAGAAGAAAATTAAATCAAAATCAAATTTAAGTGAACAATGTTTAAAGGTTTTTTTGGGAAAATTTGGTTTTTGGGAATACTCTGCAGTGCCTTTGCCATCTTTTTGGCGCTTTTAGGTATGATGTATTATTATTTGCAGATTGAAAAAGATGATATTCTTCGGCAGAATAATCTTTTGGCCCAAGTAATGACGCACGAGATCGAAAGCGGCTACATCAAAGGGATTTGGCCGTATAAAACGCTAAAGATGGTCAGTGACGAAGAAGAAGTTGTATTTTTGTGGATCGCCCAGCCGGATGGAAAAGTTTTTTGGACTGATGACCCAGGCATTATGGGTAAGATTGTTCAAGATCCATTTCTCGGCATAACAGAAATGCAGTCGCGGGACAGTTTGTACGACGGTCAACGCATCAAACTAATCGCTCATCCATTAAAAATCGAGTTGAGCGAAAAGCCCTGGACGCTTTTTTTAGGGGTTTCTTTTAAGCAGTTAGCCAAAGCCCAAATGGAGATTATGGCTTTTAGCGTCATTTTTTTTGCGATCGCTATTAGTTTTTCCGCTTTTATTTCTTTATATTTGTCCGGCAGTTTTACTCGACCGCTTCGGAAATTGATGGTCGGCGTGGAGGCTATTGGCCAGGGCGATTTAGATTATCATATCGACGTCAACACTAAAGATGAGATCAGCGATTTAGCGGCCGCCTTTAATCAAACAGCTAAAAAGTTAAAAGAAACTCGCGAACGCGATAAGCAGATTAGCCAGATGAAATCAGACTTTATCTCTTTAGCGGCGCATCAATTGCGGACGCCGCTTTCGATGATTAAATGGGGTTTAAGTCTGATCCGAGAAAATGTTTTGAATGAGGAGGAAAAAAGCACAGTTTATCAAAAAGTTGACGCTAGCAACGAGCGGATGATTAGTTTGGTTAATGATCTGTTAAATGTGACGCGCATCGAGGAAGGCAAGTTTGATTATAAATTTTCCGCTGGTCAATTAACGGAAACACTGCAGATGGCAGTTGACGAATTACGAAACGAAGCCGATAGGCGAAAAGTTAAGCTGATCTTTAATATACCATCATGCCAGCTACCTAAGATACAGATAGATAAGGATAAGATGCGGATCGCGCTTACGAACATCATCGAGAATGCGATTAAATATTCATTGCCTGGCGGGCAGGTGGAGATATCTTTAATTTGTCACAAATCTGATATTCTGATAACTATTAGGGACCAGGGGGTAGGCATCCCTAAAGCTGAGGAGAAGCGGGTTTTTGAAAAATTTTTTCGGGGTTCCAATGCTGTACGGTTGGAAACAGAAGGCAGTGGTTTAGGGCTTTTTATGGCAAAAAATATCATTGAACATCATGGTGGCCAGATTAGTTTTAAATCTAAGCAAAATCAAAGCACGACATTTTTTATTATTTTATCTTTAGAGCGGCAGGTTAAATAGGATCATCAAAAAATTGCCTCAACATCAAAAATAAAAAAAGAAGGAGATATTGCTCCTTCTTTTGGTTTGGTTACTATTATATAGATTCCTGCCTTCGCAGGAATGACAAAAAGAACATTAATTCGGAAACTCCAGGTTCCAGGTAACAGTCCAGGGGGTGTGCATGTTATCAACGGTAATTTTGCCCACAAAAGGCAGTAAGCCGAATTCTGCCGGGGCGGTAGTCGAGGTAATGTTGGAAGTGTCTAAATCATTTGATGTTTCATAAGCCGTCAAATTACCGCTTTGGTTGCTGGTTAAGGTTGGGTTTAACCAAGTCAGCGGGAATTTAACTGGCGTTACCTGCGTGCTGGTGGCCGTTTCCGAAGAAGTGGCGTTGCTACAAATAGTGTGTGATGAAAGAACATTGACGGTGTTGGTTACAGTTACTGGAATAATTAAACTGCCGACGATATCCAATTCGGCTTTGCCGCTCATGCCGATATTTTTGTACCGGAGCCGAAGGTCATAAACAGACATATGAACAATGTTGCCGTCATCGTCACGGCCGTCGTTGGTATCATAACCCACGTCGAGGTTGGCGATTAAATCTTCGGCGTCGCCTTCGGTGGTATCGATATACTTGCATTTAACCATATCGCCGTACTCGGCCCGTTCTGAAACGTCCCACTTCACTTTGCCTTGATCAAATTCATAAGCGCGATCGCCGTAGAGCGTCAACTCGTGGGAGTTTGGTGCGACTTCTTTTAAGTAGCCGGTAATCGTCAGGGTGACGTCTTGATCTCTGACACCGGTGTTGCTGTAAGTATTATAGTAACCATCGATGGTGCGGTGCAAGGTGATGGTAGTCAATTTTGTCGCGGTTTTATAAACCGGCGCTGGCGGAGGGGGAGGAGTGGTATCAGTATCAATAGTAGTGTCTTCGGAAGTATCGGTGGTATCTTCGGCGGAGGTGTCATTAGTAGTATCATTGTTAGTATTGTTATTCAACAAGTTGTTAAGAAAATTAGTATAGTCGTCGGTGTTGTTCGTGTTATTGTTCGTCTGATTATCACTTTCAGTATTATCAGAATCAACTGTAGTGTTATTATTCGAATTATCGCCAGCCGCGTTACTGGCGTTTTGTGCAATTTGTTCAAGGTCGCTGTTTTTGATGCCCAGCCCAAGATTTCGCATTACGGAAAAGGCGTCAGCCGGGCGGCCGAGAAAATATCTTTTGCCGTCAGCCGGATTAACGTACCAAGCTTCGCCGTGAGACTCAACTTGCAAAAATATCTTGCCTTTTTGCTTTTCGGTGAAACTTTTATCTCCCGCTTGATTTAAAATCTCGGTTTTATCACTAATGCCGTCAGCGTCAGTATCAGCTTTATTCATATCGGTTTGAAGTGCGCTTTCTATTGTATCTGATAAACCATCTTGATCAGTATCTGTGCCAGAAAGATTAGTATCGGCGACCGGTATTTTTTTTAAATTCGCATTGTTGATGCCTACTCCCAGTTGCCGCATCAACGCAAACGCGTCGGCTGGCCGGCCCATATAATATTTTTCCGTATTGGCTGGATTAACGTACCAAGCTTCGCCGTGAGACTCGACTTGCAGGAGAATTTTTCCTTTGAGTCTTTCCCCGAGTTGCGTGGCAGAAGCCATGTTAGGTAACAATAATAAAGACAACACAAAAATCGAAACTATGATAGATGATTTATGTTTCATATAATATTTCAGACAGTCCGAGAATCGACAAAGACACTAGTTTGTCATCCCGAGCTTGCCGAGGGATCTCTTATTTAAGGCACTATTACAGAAAGGGATTCCTCGTTAACGCTCGGAATGACAGTTCTTGGACAGTCTAAGTAATTTTAAGTAAATACATTATATCACAAATAGAACTTGAACAACACAAAACACCTCGGTTGTGAGGTGTTTTATCGTTATGATCGTCAAATTTGGTCAATCAATTCTACTTCTTCTTGGCCTGCTTTTCGGCTTTTTTCTTTTTGGCCATTTTTTTGATTGCTTTGGCGCCCATTAAAAGTGCGGCTACGCCAGCGATACCGGCGATAAGTTTTTTCTTGTTGCCGGAATCCATTTGGTCGTATTTTTTCTTAAGATCTTTCATCTCGACCACTAAGTCTTGCCCGAGTTTGTGAACGTCGGTATAGAGCGCTTCCCGGTTGCTGGGTTGCTGTTTGGAGGTTGATTTTTTTAGCATATGATTATTAGTTATTATTATGTTTTGATGCGTCAATTTATTTAAATTATTATATCATGAATCCTTTTTTTTGGGTAGGAAAACGCTTGTAAATGGCGCGATAGCGGGTTATAATGGATTATGTATAATAAACCCGGCCTACCGAATCCCTTTTTGACATACAAAAATAGTTTTGGGTATATCTTTCGCATGTTGATCAAAGGTGGGGCTAACTGGAAGAAAGCTAATATAAAATATGTTTGTTGTTATTGATGAATCTTTTAACCTTCAAGATAAAACAAAACCACGGTTTATTAGTATCAATGGTTTTACTGTTTTAAATATTAAAAGTTTAACTAAAAAATGGAAAAATTATCGATTGCCATTTACTAAGAAAGGCAGACGCATACACGCCACAGATTCTGCTTTTGTTGGCTTAAGAGATAAGACACTGCAAATTATAGCTCGTCCTGACATTACTTTAATTACTGCTTTTCAAGTTATTCAAGAGATCACGCTTGATGATAAAAAAGGATATTTTAAAAAAGGTAAATTGAATTTTGAAAAAGTGTATTTTGGTTTGCTGACTGCTTTGCTTTCTAAACTTGAAATTCAAGAATATAGAGCCGTAAAAATTATTCTTGATAGTCGAAAGTATAAGTCGGGTATAATTGGAAAAAAGGCCTTTCAGCAAGCAATACTTTCTTTTTTAAATGAGCATTATCCGAAAGTCGCAGTTGCATTTAAAATGCAGTCATCTACATCCGATATTTCTTTAGAGTTAGCCGATTTTATTTCCAATTTATTTTATCGGGCATATATTAGTAAAAACGACGCTTTCTTTGAGGATTTAAAGTTTAAAATTATTCAAATAAAAAATCCGCTTTAAGCGGATTAAGATGCCTTTCGGGACTGTCTTGGTTTCATTGAGAAATTCCTGTTTGAGAATTCCCTCCGCCAAGCTTTACCCAAAGGACTTATTCTTAAATTCATAATACCAAAAATATCAGTTGTGTCAAGTTTTCTGACGATGTCTCTTTACATAACACCATTTTCGTGCTATTTTTAAGCAAGGGTTAATATCATTAGTCGAATTTATCCCTGCCAAATCTTGGGGATATTTTTTTTCGCTAAATCACATTTATTATGGATATTAGAAACGTCGCCATTATCGCTCATGTCGATCACGGCAAAACCAGTTTAACTGACGCGCTGATGCGCCAGACCGGCGTCGCGGTGGCTGGAGTGAGCATGGATTCCAACGCCCTGGAACTGGAGCGCGGCATTACCATTTATTCCAAAAATGCTTCGATTTTTTTTGCCGATACAAAAATCAATTTGGTTGATACGCCGGGGCATGCTGATTTTGGTTCAGAAGTAGAACGCGTTTTGCGTTCGATTGATTCGGTGATTTTAGTCGTGGACGCTCAGGAAGGACCGATGCCGCAAACTAAATTTGTTTTAAAAAAATCTTTGGAACTAGGTTTAAAACCAATCGTCGTCGTCAACAAGATTGATAAGCCGGCAGCCAGGCCTGATTGGGTGCACGAAAAAGTTTTCGAGCTTTTTATGGATTTAGGCGCGAGCGACGCGCAACTAGATTTCCCGACAGTTTACACTAATGCCAAGGCTGGCGTAGCCAAGCTCAATTTAGTCGACGAGTCAATTGATTTGACCCCACTACTGGAAACTATTATTAAATCCGTGCCAGTAGCTTCGTCAGAAGAATTAAATCAAAAACCGCTCCGTGTCCAGCCGTTTAATCTGGGTTATGATAATTTTATGGGCCGTTTGGCGATCGGCCGGATTTACGAAGGAACACTCAAAGTTGGCGGAAATGTTTTTGTTAAAAAAGTTGATGTCCCGGCCAGAACCGGTAAAATTTTAAAAATTTTTACCTTCCACGGACTGGAGCGAAGAGAAATAGCCGAGGCTTTTGCCGGTGATATTGTGATGATTGCGGGTTTGCCGAATATTGATATCGGCGAAACTATTTGTGCGGATGCCGCGCAAGAACCTTTGCCGGCCATCACTATCGATGAGCCGACTATCTCGCTTAATTTTTTAGTTAATAATTCTCCTTTTGCCGGCAACGACGGTACGTTGGTTACCAGCCGGCAGATTCGCGATCGACTGGAAAGGGAGTTGGAAGTCAACGTCGGACTTAAAATTGATTTTTCGCCGACCGATCATTTTAAAGTTTTTGGCCGGGGCGAACTTCATATCGCCATCTTGCTCGAAAATATGCGGCGTGAGGGCTTCGAACTGCAGGTGTCCCAGCCGCAGGTTATCTTTAAAGAAGAAAACGGAGTTAAACTCGAGCCGTTTGAAGAAGTAACGATTGATGTCCCCAGCCAAATGATGGGTGTGGTGATCGATAAGTTATCAAAAAGAAAAGGCCTGATGGTTAATTTGCAACCGGTGCAGAATTACACCAGGATAATTTTTGAAATTCCTACCAGAGGCTTGCTTGGTTACCGAGGCGACTTTGTTATTGATACGAGCGGTGAGGGCATCATCTGCAGTCAGGTGATTGGCTTCCGGCCGACAGTCGGTGAAATCGAAAAACAATCTTGGGGCTCGATGATTTCTATGGAAAGCGGCAAGGCGTTGGGATTTTCATTATTTAATTTGCAGGAGCGGGGGATGTTATATATCGGGGCGGCTACCCAAGTTTATGAGGGCATGGTTATTGGCAATGTTTCCAAAGGAAATGACTTGACGGTTAACCCGATCAAAGGCAAGCAGTTGACGAATATGCGTTCCAAAAGTTCTGATGAGGCGATTACCTTAACCCCGCCTTTGACTTTGACCTTGGAGCGCGGTTTAGAAATAATGAAGGGCGACGAGTATTTAGAGGTAACACCGAAAAATATCCGCTTGCGTAAGCGGCTGTTGACGGACAGCGAGCGAGTTCATGCTAAAAGGCAAAAAAATAAGGCCTAGTCAATTTATGATTTTTTGACTAAGTGCTCTGGCATAAATTTTAAGCTAGTGGTAAAGTAAGAGAGGTGAGTCTTTAGAATTTAAATCCATTAGCGTTTATATCAAATGTCATACCAATCACAAATTAAAAATGTTCCCGGAAAGAAGGTCAAAAAAATAATGCTTTATACGTTAAGCACCTGTATTTGGTGCCGCAAGACTAAGGCATTGCTTAGTGAACTCAATTTGGAATATGATTTTTTGGATATGGATCTTTTGAGCGAAGAGGATCAAGAGGAAGCTTACACGGAAATGGAAAGTTATAATCCGCATTTATCCTTTCCCACCATCGTCATTAATCGAGGCGAGCAGGTGATTAAAGGATTTGAGGAGGAGATGATTAGACATCTGGGTCATAAAAATGATTAATATCTCCAAAAATGCCGTTGAAGATCTATTTAGTTCCTTGTCCTCGTTTAACAGTTGCCGGGGTTATTTTTTGAATCCTGACACGGCGTTTACAAAAAGTTTGATTGAAAGTTTATTGATTAACGACGACCGCTATGGTTATCAGGCTTGCCCATGCCGCCTGGCCAGCGGAGAGCGAAGTTTGGATCTCGATATCATCTGCCCGTGCGATTATCGCGATAGCGACGTAGCGGAATTTGGCGCTTGTTATTGCGGGCTTTACGTTTCGCGCCAGCTCGCGCAGACAGGGGAGCCGATCAAACCAATTCCTGAAAGGCGGCCGACTAAACAAGACCGACTCAAATCATCAAACAAAAAAGAAATAGCTATGTCTGAAGAATCAAACAGCATTAAATATCCAATTTGGCGTTGCGAAGTTTGCGGCTATTTATGCGCTCGCGACGAGGCGCCGGACACTTGTCCGATTTGCGGCGTTTCCCGCGACCGGTTTGCCAAGGTCAATATTGTCACAGTAGCGGCGAAATAGTGTCGATAAACGAATAAATCGACGAAAAGCTAGAGTACATCCCGGCAGGGATTTTTTTGTTTGCCCCGTTACTTGAATGTTCGGCGGTTAAGTAATGGGGTTTGGCAGACTTTTGACGATAGACAGTTTTTTTATTTTATGGTAAGCTTTTTCGTCGTCCTAAAGTGAATAATTTCGATTTTTAACATTTGATGCAGGGCGGCTTGTGCTTATATTAGCACAGTTGACAATTGAACTGGCACAATAATGTGCCAAGAGGAGGTATGGTCATGAAGGTACTAGTTTTAGGTGGTGGCGGGCGAGAGCATGCGTTGATTTGGAAAATCGCAAAAAGTACACAGGTTAGTCAAGTTTACTCTGTCCCAGGCAATGCTGGAATCGGGCAGATGGCTGGGGTGGAATGCTATCAAGTTGATGTAGGCAAGAATTTTGCTGGATTGATCGAATTTAGCAAAAAGAAAAAGATCGATTTGACAGTCGTAGGTCCGGAAGCGCCACTGGTCAATGGTATGGTTGACGCTTTTGAGGCTGCTGGCTTGCATATTTTAGGACCGACACAGTCGGCGGCCAAAATTGAGGGCTCCAAAGTTTGGGCCAAGGAATTGATGGAGCGCTATGCTATACCCACCGCACCTTTTAAGGTATTTGATTCAGTAGCATCTGCGATGACGTATTTGACAGAACAAAATCGCTTTCCCATCGTGGTTAAGGCCGATGGCCTGACAGGTGGCAAAGGCGCAATTGTCTGCGGGAATCTGATGGAAGCTACTACTGCGGTTGTGCAGATGATGGTTGACAAGGAGTGGGGCGATGCCGGGAATCGAGTGGTGATAGAAGACTACTTGGACGGTGAGGAAGCTTCGTTCATCGTGCTGACCGATGGTGTGAATGTGGTTCCGTTAGCTTCTTCTCAGGATCACAAGGCAATCTATGAAGGCGGTCCCAATACCGGTGGCATGGGAGCTTATTCACCGGCGCCGGTGGTAACACCGGAAATGCACGAGCGGATCATGCGGGAGATCATCAAGCCAACAATTACGGCAATGGTCGATGAAGGGCGGCTGTATCGGGGCGTGCTTTACGCAGGTTTGATGATAACCGCTGATGGTCCTAAGGTTCTGGAATACAACTGTCGTTGTGGCGACCCAGAGACTCAGCCCATAATGGTGAGGTTAGAGTCAGATATCGTGCCCGCGCTTTTAGCGTGCATTGACGGCACGTTGGATCAAGTCAATCTAAAGTGGAATGACAAAGCGGCAGTTTGTGTGGTAATGGCTTCCGGCGGGTATCCTGGCCAGTATGAAAAGGGTAAAGTTATAACTGGATTGGATGCAGTCGGTACGATGGAGGATGTTGTGGTGTTCCATTCCGGTACTGCCTTGGATACACAGGGTCAGTTTGTCACGGCAGGTGGACGCGTTTTAGGTGTTACGGCTCTAGGTGAGGATATTCGGCGTGCCCAATTGAGGGCTTATCAGGCTGTTGACTTGATAAAGTTTGAGGACGAGTATCATCGAACTGATATCGCATGGCGTGCTATAAATCGCTAAAGCGGTTTCAAGTTCAGTTTTAGTACTTATCAGCCAGTGTAATCAGTATGTCAGTCAGAGTAACGACAGACAGATTGATTGCACTGGTTTTTTTGTTTCTCGAAACCCCAAACCAAATTCCAACAATATCTGAAAGTTCAAGATTGTTAATTGCGCGAATCCGCCTCTGGCTTAGATCATTGGTCAAGCAAAACTTATTTTTAGAATTGGTACGGGGTAAATCGTCAAATTAAATCAAATATGATAAAATATTAGAGTGTTGCTGATTAAAAAATACTATCGAATCGCAAAAATTTACGTGGCGCGGCTTTTGGTTTTTCGGCTACGGATGGTGATTTGGACTTTAAATGACGCCGTCGCGATTTTTGTTTTACCCTTGGTCTGGCTGGCCGCTTTTGGCGACAAGACGCAGATTCAGGGCTTAACCAAGCCAGAGCTGGTTACTTATTACATCGTTTTAGGTATTGTGTTTATTTTAGCCACCCCGCACCCGGAAGATCATATGAATCAAGAGATTAAAGACGGTAAGGTTTCCATCTGGCTGGTGCGGCCGTTTTCTTATTTTAAAAATTACTTAATGAGTGATGCGCTTTATCGTTTGGTGCAAGCAATTGTGGTGTTGCTTTTGGTTCCTCTAGTTTTCTTTTTTTACCGGGATTATTTGATTTTTACCAACATCACCTCCTTGTTTTTAGCCATCGTTGCTGGCAGTATCGGTTTCTTGATTTTTTTCCAATTGAGTTTTGCCCTTGGCTGTGCCGCTTTTTGGCTTGATGATGCCTATGGCGTTCATAATTTATACTGGTTTTGTACATTGGTGTTCGGCGGCGCGCTTGTCCCCCTGGAATTTTTGCCTAAGGTTCTGCAAAGCATTGCCGCGGTTTTGCCTTTTCGTTACTTTCATTATTTTCCGGTGAAATTGTATTTAAATCAGCTGACGACGCCGGAAATTATCCAAGGTTTTATGGTTCAGCTTTTGTGGTTTGCCCTGGCGTTTGTTATTTACAAAACAGTTTGGGCGTTGGGAACAAAAAGGTATTCCGCGGTTGGCGGTTAAAATTATGTACGCGCAAGTCTACTTACAATTTTTCAAAACATCGCTGTCGCGAGCCATAATTTTTCGGCGAAATTTTTGGATTCATACTTTCACCTCGATGATGTGGGTCGTGTACTATGTTTTTTCGATCGAAATTATTTTCCGTTACACTGACTCGATCCGCGGATGGGGGAAAGGCGAAGTACTTTTGATTGTGGCCACCTTGTTCTTTATCGACGGACTGCGGATATTGCTTTTCCATGATAATTTAAGGGATTTGCCCAGCCAGATTACCGAGGGCAACTTGGATCTGTTTTTGATTAAGCCGCTTGATGCCCAATTTTGGCTGTCCTTGCGTCGGCTCAATTTTACCGAAGTTAATTTATTTTTGATCGGAGGATTACTGTGGTGGTATGCATTTTCTTTAACTGCTATCCAGCTAACCATAATCAACTTTTTTATTTACACCATTTTAACTTTGTGCGGTTTTTTGATAACTTATGCTTTATGGTCAATGCTGGTGACTTGCGCTTTTTGGTTTCCCAGAATCGATAATATTACCGAGCTTTTTAATCGTATTTTGGAAATTAGCAAGTATCCAACGTCAATTTTTAAAGGCGCCATCAGAATTATTGTTTACACGGTGATACCGCTAGGTGTGATAACCAATTTTCCGGTACAAGCGCTCGCTGGCAGTTTAACAGCGGTTAATATGTTTTATGGCCTGTGTTTGACGGCGATTTTTCTTTTGGGCGCGCGCGCCTTTTGGCTGGTCGCCGTTAAAAACTATACCAGTGCCAGCAGTTAATCAATCAATATGCCTCCAATTATTTCCGTTAACAATTTATCCAAGATTTACACTTCATACAAAAAGCAAGCCGGCATCCGCGGGTCGCTAAGACATTTGTTTCGCGGGGAAAAGATTGCGACTCAAGCCGTGCAAAACATCAATTTTAGCATTGATGAAGGCGAATTGGTCGGGTTTTTAGGCCCTAATGGCGCCGGTAAAACCACTACTTTAAAAATGCTGTCCGGAATTATTCATCCCACCAACGGCGAGGCGAAGGTTTTAGGATTCACGCCCTGGGAGAGAAAAACCAGCTATCTTAAACAAATTAGTTTGGTGATGGGCCAGAAAGCGCAATTATGGTGGGACTTGCCAGGCCGGGAATCGTTTCTCTTGACCCGGGCGATCTATGAAATTCCGGATAATGAATTTAACGCTCGGCTCAAAAAATTAAGTACCCTTCTCAAAATCACAAAACTTTTAGATGTTCCGGTTCGGCAGTTGTCTTTGGGGGAACGGATGAAAATGGAGTTGATTAACGCTTTGCTCCATAACCCGCGCGTTCTTTTTTTAGATGAGCCGACGATTGGCCTTGACGTAGTCGCTCAAAAAATAATCCGCGATTTTCTTAAAGAATTTAACCATGTTTTAAAAACGACCATTTTACTTACTTCCCATTACATGGAAGACGTGGAGGCGTTATGCCGGCGGGTAATCGTGATCAATCAAGGAGTCATTATTTACGACGGTTTGCTGGAGACGCTGGTTAAAAAATACGCCCGCTATAAAATTTTAAAGCTGACGTTTTTGAAGGAGATCAAAAAAGCCGACTTGAAATTATTTGGCAAAGTGGTACATTTTGGGGGAATCAGCGCCGAACTGCAGGTGTCGCGGGGCAAAAGCACGGATATTGCCGCCGAAATTCTCAAGAAATTGCCGGTTGATGATATTCTGATCGACGAGGTGGGGGTTAACGAAGTGGTGCGAAGTTTATTTAGCGTTTCAAATAGTTAAGGACTTACGCGTTTGGTGTGAAGACATATGATTTTGTCATTCCCGCGCAAGCGGGAATCCAGTATTTAATTTATCTATTAAGCCATAGATTCCCGATCAGGTCGGGAATGACACCAAACGCGTAAGTCCTATGGTTAATGAATTGGTTGATTTATGAAAACTTTTTGGGCTGTTTTACTTTTATCAAGCCTGTCGTTTATCACCACTTATCTGGGCGTTAAACTGGCGTGGAGGTTTAGAAGCAACAATAAAGTAATGGCCAGCGGGCTCGGATTTTCGGTCGGCATGATGCTGTGGATTTCGATTTTTGAATTATTGCCGCAGGTAATTATCGACTTAGGCTTGGGGCGGACTTTAATCTGGCTTGGGGCCGGGTGTTTATTAATTTTTTTATTGGATTTTATTTTGCCGCATACTCATTTATGCCATGAGCGGGGCAAAATTAATTTAAATTTAAAAGTCGCTTATTTGGTCGGCGTGGGTTTGATTTTGCATGATTTTCCGGAGGGGTTTGCCCTGGCCAGCAGTTATATTCATTCGTCTAATTTGGGAATCTTGGTGGCTTTGTCAATCGCGCTTCATAATTTGCCGGAAGAGTGGGCGATGAGCGTGCCTTTAGTCGTGCTGGGCAAGAAAAAAGTTTTATACCGGATGGCTTTTGTGTCGGCTTTGGCTGAACCGGTCGGCGCGATAATCGGTTTGTTGATTGTTTCCATTTTTTTTAAATTCAATTCTTTTTTGATGGCGTTTACCGCTGGGGCGATGATTTTTATTTCTCTGCACGAACTGGTGCCTCAGGCGAAAAGTTATAAAAAACCGGCGCTGTTTTTTTTGGGGCTTATTCTTAGCGCGCTTGTTCTTTGGGCGATGAATTTTTTAATCCGCGTATGATCAAAAACATCATTTTTGATTGGTCAGGAGTGATTAGTGATAACTTCGTGACGGTTTATCAGACGGCCATGGTTATGTTTGAAAAATTAAGCAATGGTTCGGCGTGACAAGAAAGAGTAAAGAGAGTATAATATTAATCCGTTCAATTGTTACGAGGATTTAATGGTTAAATGGCGAGCTGGTTTACTGATGATAGAATCACCGGGCGAGCCCATCATTTAATTATCATTATTATTATGAATAAAATAATCGGAGTAATCGTTATCATCGCTATTATAATCATCGGCGGATATTATTTGTTGCGCGGTAATTATAAAACTACGCCGCCGACCGATGCTACGCCCTCAGCCGGATTGCCTACCGGCGCGGAAAATCCAACGTTGCCGGTTGTTGGTTCGACCGAAACAGCTGGCACAACCACTCCAACGCCGACGCCGACTCCAACACCAGCGCCTTCATCAGAAACAACTACTGCAATCAGCATTCAAAATTTTGCATTCGATCCGGCGACTTTAACAGTCAAGGCCGGGACAACCGTGGTTTGGACAAACGATGATCAAGCGCCGCACCGCATAAAATCAACTGCTTTTAATTCAGAGAATTTGAATACCGGCGATACTTATTCATTTAAGTTTGAGACCGCGGGTACATTTGATTATATTTGCAGTCTCCACCCTTCAATGCAGGGTAAAATAATTGTTGAGTAAGCATTGCGTTGACATCAGAAAGATCAAAAAGGCCGAGCTTTATGCCCGGTCTTTTTTGTCACCACTCTTGCACCATTGCTAATGACGGCTGTGGTTCATTAGTTTTGCCGACAACTTTTGCCGGTACGCCGGCGACCGTGGAGTGTGGCGCCACTGGTTTTAAAACCACACTGCCAGCCGCTACTTTGGCGCCTTCACCAACTTCAATATTTCCCAAAATCTTGGCTCCGGCGCCGATTAAAACGCCGCGCCGAATTTTTGGATGGCGATCGCCGGTTTCTTTGCCGGTGCCGCCGAGCGTTACCTCGTGCAAGATCGAAACATCATCTTCCACGACCGCGGTTTCGCCGATGACGACGCTCGTGGCGTGGTCAATCAAAATTCCGGCGCCGATTTTTGCGGCCGGATGGATATCAACGCCGAATAGTTGCGAGGAACGGCTTTGAAAATAAAGCGCGAGCTCGGTTTGCGAATGTTGCCAAAGCCAGTGGGACAAACGATAAACTTGGAGCGCGTGAAAGCCTTTAAAATAAAGGAAAGGTCGGTGGTAATCGCGCGCGGCCGGGTCGCGGTCGCAAACCGCCTTGAGATCGCACGCCGTAGCTTCGATCAAACTTGGAGTTTGCTTAAGAATTTTAGCGATGATTTTTTTTAGAGCTGATGTCGAAATAAATGAATCATTTAATTTCCATGATAATACCGAAACCAGCCCAGCATCTAAATCATCAGGCGCTAGAATCAATTCGTCAAAGAATCGCTTTAATGACGGTTCTTTTTTTTGCGCGGCGCGCGCTTCGTTTTGGATGATTGTCCAGAGTTTTTTGGGGGAGAGTGGTGTAGGCATAAGAGTAGTTATTGGTTGTTTATATATTGATATCATATTACACTGCGTTGTCAAATAAATAAAAAATTGACCATTTAGCCAAAGATTCCTATACTATATGTAGCAAGCAAAAAAATATGAAAGACTCAATTAAAAAAATAATCATCTTTTTAATTATTTTAATCGCGGCAGTGACGGTCGTACTTTATTTTTTTCCACAGCTTTGGTTAGTGCCGATGCTCAAATTGCGTTTTTCCCCGTATAAAAACCCGTCGGTGTATGCTTTGCCGATCTCGCGCGAAGTTATCGCCTCAACCGTCGATTTAACCGGTTTTGATTCGGTGTCTTATTTTGGCATAAATTTTAGATCACCCTGGCGGAATATGCGCGAAAAAAATTTATCCAGCAACTCGGTCCTGCTGGAGTTTGGCAATGGCAACACGGTGTTTCTTTTTAGCAACAAAGATCAGCCAACGATGCTTGACGCCTTATTGGGAGATGATCCAAAAAAGGCTGAGCAGATTAGGTCAATGTTCGGACCAGAGGCGATTAAAACCAACTATGCTTTGCAAAAATTGATGCTAAATACTACCCCTGACGACATTTCGATTTATCAGTCCAAAAAGGAAGTCGTCGCCAAATCTATTTTATTAATTCTCAAACCGATTACGGTTCCGTGGCCCACGCAAGTTGAACCAAAGATTTATAATTTTATCACTGCTCGAAAGATCAAAGGTTTCCAGTACGGTGATCCGTGGGACGGAAAAGTAATCATCGACTTTTATAACGAAAACGATGAGTCCGGGAGCATGTTGATTAATGGGCTGGAGATCACTCAAAATGATATCGATTTTATTTTAGCGACTTTAGAATTAAATTATCCGCCGGATACAATTTTAAACCGTCGTTGAAGCGGAAAAAACATATATGCCCACAAAATTTACCAACAACAAAAAATTATATTGGGTGGCAGTGGTGGCGATCTCAATTATCATCATCATCGAAATTTTTTTTACCGTTACTCAGTTTAACGCGCTTTCGCAACCCAAGCCAGGAGCGGAAATCGTAAACACACCTACGCCGCAATCTGCCAAGCCCGCAATTACCACCGACAAAATTGAATACTCGCCAGATGAAGAGATGCGGGTGACGATTCAAAATCCAAGTGAATCAGCAATCAAAATTTGCAGTCCTAGTGTCTGTAGCCGACCGGGCGGTTTCGCGATGGCGATTGAAAAATACGAGACCGATGCATGGGCAGAAGGGATGACGGCGTGTCCGAGAGTTATTCAAGAAGTCGAAACGCCAATCACCGAAGCTGATCTTAGTTGTCTTTCATTGCCAGGCAAAACGACCTTAGAATTGAGTACTCCTTTAGGTTCACAAACCGGGCGATTTCGCGTGGCGTTTTATTTATCAAAAGATAATTCAAACCCGATTTATTCCGACGAATTTAAGGTTATCGCAGTCGGAGTTACTGCCAGGACTGATAAATTTTCTTACGGCCAGGAAGATGGCATTGGAATAACTATCACGAATAATTTAAATCGCGAAATAGGAGTTTCCAGCTGTCCTTACCTCGAAGATCAAATATGGCTGGAAAAAATGGGCCAATCCGGGCAATGGTTGGAGTTGCCTTTGCCAACCCATCGAGCCCAGGCTGACTGTTCTGGCGCTACTATTTTACCCGGACAGTCGTTGGAATATCCGCCTGATGAAGTGCTTTACGAAATGATTGAGGCCCAAAGCGATCCGGCCGGAACTTATCGATTTCGCACAGGCTATGGTATTGCTGATCCAGTGCCTGGCTCAGTCTATCCAGAGCATACAGCCTATGAGATTTATTCGAACGAATTTAATATCGAACGCGCCGGGGTTTTTGATCCAAAGCATAAGTTTGATTGCGCTATTGACGAAGATTGCGCGATTCGGCGAGTTAGATGCTGGCAGTGCGATTCTGATTTAAGCTGTACTACTAAAACTTGGGCGGATTGCAATTTAACTCCGCCTGCCGGATCTAAAGGTTGTTTGCCAAGAGCGCCAGACCCAGCCTGGCCAGCCAGTTGTAAGTGCGTTAGTTCCAAATGCGTTAGTGATAAATGCTTGGGCGGGGATTGTCCGGGCTCGAAAGTAGTATTGATTGCCCCTGACAAAGCCGAATATCTGCCGGGTGAACGGGTGATGGTAAGTTTAATCAACAATTCAAAGCAAGCGGTGCGCATTCGCGATGTGGGAGAAATCACTGCCGCTGTGGCTGACTTAGAAAAGAAAGTTGGCGATCGTTGGCAGGGCGTTTACATAGAAAGCGATCCGGAAGTATTTAAGAGCAAGAAGGATCTGGCCTCCGGCGAAACTCAAATTTATTATTGGGATCAAAAATTGCTGTCGCCAGAGGATCAAAAGACGATTGCCGGGACTTATCGTTTTAAATTTGGGCTGATTTACTTAACTAAGGACATGGCCAATCCTGAGATTGATTTTGTTTATTCCGTTAAATCCAATGAGTTTACGATTGCCGAAAATCGAAAGTAAAGTAGGGCATAATGTCAAGAATGCCCTGAGGGCGAGTTAATGATAAAGATTCTTTTGTGTAAAAAAAAGACGTCAGTGAAACTAGGGTTTAGTTGCTAGTTGCACTGACATCGGACGTGAGATTTTTTTGTGGTAGTTATGCCTTGGCGGCGGCGACAGGACGTTTTTTTTGTTCTTCATACCACTCGTCGAAGTCGCATTTCCGTATCATATACGATCGTCCTAATTTTGCGGTTGGAATTACGCCGTCTCGGCACCATCGTTGAATGGTTGCCACATCTTTTCTGAGTATTCTTGCTAGATCCTCTGTGTTGAGGTACACCTCGTCGTCTTTTTCATCCATTTTTGGCGCCTCCTTAATCATTTTTTTTGACTGTATTTTCTGACGAATTCTCGGCAAATTGATTGAAAGGTTGATTTTTTAATTTGGTTGGGGTGGTCAGTTGGTAGCAAAGTATCAGCATTGTCATTATAAAAGAGATAGAGTCTTTGCCACTTGGCCTGAAGCTCGCCCGGACCGGCCATCACAGTAGTGATTTCGCTCCACATTTTGTTAACCTTAGTTACCACTTCTTCTGGTAGTAAAGCGAGTTTGTTCGCCAACTCATCATTTAACCACCATTGCATTAGCGCGGCGTGACCTTTACCGGCTATAGCGGACATAAACATTTTTTGTAAATATGTCCGGAATTTGAATTTGACGCGCAGGCCGTTAGCATAGCGAACGACATAACCTTCACGGTCGGTGAATCTTGGATCAGCTATCATAGTTAATAACTTGTCGATTGAACCTATCATCAATCTCCGAGCAACTGTGATATGGAGTGTGCGTCCAAGTTCCTGAAGTTGACGGTAAGAGAGTTCGACCAAAGTTTCTCGGTTAAAGGCGCCGACAAGCATAAAGTAACGCTTATTTCCGTAGTTGAGGTGTACCTGGGTTTCAGGCGCGATAATTTCTACTAACAGTGTCAACGAAGGGTTGTAGTTTACTAATTGCCAAGGTAATTGGGGGTATTGTTGTTTGAGCAATTGTCTACCTAATTCGGCGCTTGGACTTGTAAAGCTACCGCGCGTGGTCAAAATCAATTGGCCATTGTATTCAAAAATTATGCCAAGATGGCCATCGTACTTGCTGGTGATCACGAACGGTCCATCGGGAAGATTAGTCGTTTTTGTTTCCTCATGTTCTTGGAAGTTAAAAAACTTCGGGAAAGGGAAAGCGATCAAGTTACCGTTAGTGTCAAACACAATTCCGCGGCAAAGGCGCAAAGCATCTGTCCACCCGCTTATCCAGTCGCCAAAAAGGTTGGCATTGGCGGCTGAGGTGTAATTAAGCCCGATCAACGGTAAGCTTGGATGCGGTAAGCTTGGATGAAAGAAGGGGCGTACCAATTCGTAAATGGCCGGCATACCTTCTTTGCGCTTATAACAAAACAATTTTGCGATAGTGAGCTCGTTAGCTTTGGCCCAAGAAGAATATTCAGTAGTTACGCCAGCTTCTACTATCAGTTTGATGAACTCTTGCAGACTGGTTAAGGCTTTTTGAACATCCATATCAGGCATCTCCTTTTTTGTTTATTGTTTAGATGATTTGATTGTCAATGAGTATGAGATGATTTTTACCACAAAAATTATAGTTTGTCAAAAAATAATTTATTGACGCCAAAGTACTTTTTTCAAGAATTACTATGCTTCTTTTTTTAAAAAAGGGGTTGATTATTTTTTTTCTCTAGGGTAAAGTAAAAATGTTCATTTAATCCAAGTAAGGTTAAACGAACATTTGTCTATGAAAAAATCATTTTATTATCTAGTAGCGAGTATCGTGATGATCGCTGGATTAATCACCAGCCTGCGGTATCTTGAGGCCGAAGATGCCACAGCTGGAGACAAAGTGCCGGATCAATATATTGTAGTTTTTAAAGATCAAGTAGCTGATGCCGATGTTACCACAAATGAGCTGGTCAAGAAACATGGCTTAAAACATCTTCAAACATATCGGCATGTACTTTCAGGATTTGCGGCCAGAATTCCTGCGTCGCGGCTTAAAGCCTTAAAAGATGATCCGCGGGTAGCTTTTATTTCCGAAGATCGAGTCGTGACCGCTCTTGATCAGGGCGAGGCGATGGGGCCGAAGAAAAATAGTCGGCCAGTTTCACCAGCGCAAAAATTACCTACTGGCATTGATCGAATTAACGCCGAAAATAAGATCAACAATGGCACAGGTATTAATGTCGCGATCATTGACACTGGCATTGATTATACTCATCCAGATTTAGCGGCTAACGTTGTCGGCGGAATAAATTGTACCACGGTTAAAGGCGGTTATACAGACGGCAATGGACATGGCACGCACGTGGCCGGCATAGTGGCGGCGCTTAATAATTCGATCGGCGTGGTTGGGGTTGCGCCAGAAGCCAAACTTTGGGCGGTTCGAGTGTTAAATAATTCCGGTTCTGGCACGTGGTCCTCGATTATTTGCGGTATTGATTTTGTGACTTCCAAAGCACCCCGGAATGGCGGGCCAATCACAGTGGCTAACATGAGTTTAGGTGGCAAAGGGGTAAGTGATAATGATTGCGGGAATACTAATAGCGATGCCCTGCATCAAGCCATTTGTCGCTCGCG
>Ga0208373_1001470_pt1 | contig 31335 bp, 37 predicted proteins | sample RifOxyC2_FD_184036 | JGI IMG/M metagenome (GOLD analysis project Ga0208373, IMG submission 184036) | Soil microbial communities from Rifle, Colorado - Rifle Oxygen_injection C2 (SPAdes) | ecosystem: Environmental > Terrestrial > Deep subsurface > Rock core/Sediment | place: Rifle, Colorado... | reverse complement strand
GAGACAGAAAATTATGTCTTAAAATAATTAAAAATTTGTCTAGAAAAAGGGCCCACCATATTCCTCTTACTTTCTATTCTACCAAACAAATCTTAACATTTTATTAAGAGGCAGACATAAATTTTAATTTTTCAATATTTCTTCTATCCATTTGATTGCCGGCAGCAAGGCAGTTTCCATTTGCCAGGGAGGGTTGATCACAATCATGCCGCAGCCGATAAGACCCTCTTCGGTGTTAGATTTTATGTGAGTTTCGAGCCTTAATATTGGCTGTTTGATTGGTTTGAACTGATTTAAAAAAAAGTTTATCGGCTGATTAATTTTAATCGGATACCAAAGCGCATAAATGCCGGCCGGCCATTTTTTTAACGCAAGCAAAAGATGCCCAATTATTTTTTCAAATTCATTTTCAATTTCATAACTCGGATCAATCAATACTAAACCGCGTTTTTCTTTTGGTGGCAAAAAAGCATTGAGCGCCAAGTATGCATCTTGGTGATGCACGTTGACTTGTTTATCATGTGCAAAATAATTTTTTAAGCTCACATAATCTTCCGTATGCAGTTCGCATAAAATTAAGCGATCTTGTTTTCTCAATAAATTTTTTGCGATAAAAGGAGAACCGGGATAAAAATGTAATTCGTCTTTTTGTAGGGATAAGTCGCGACTTGCCCGCTTATTTTTATTATATTGCTGAATAATAGTTAAATAAGTTTGAATCAGCTCCGGCATTTTTTTCTGTGCCCAAATTTTTTGAATACCGTTTCCATATTCTTTTGTTTTTTGCGCTTCGACACTTTGCAAATCATATAAACCAATGCCTGCCTGCACATCTAAAAAACAGAACGGCGCTGCTTTCTTTTTTAAATGCAAAAGAATTGCCGTTAAACAAATGTGTTTAAAAACATCGGCAAAATTGCCTGCGTGGTAGATGTGGCGATAGTTCATGAGAGAACCTTTTTTGTCATAGAATTTAGCATAATCCCTATATTGTTGCACTGCCTTTTAAAGGCAATGATTATTTTTTAGGAGATCAACATGAATCAAAGTATCATAGCGCTAAATTTTTATTAAATTATATCTGCCGACAGAAGAAGAATTGGCAGCTGAGATTGAAAAGGAAAAAGAGCTGCTGAAATTGAAGTAGCGGCATCTTCCTGTTTTGTTCATGAAGTGAATCTGTTAAAATTCCTCCTGCGGATAGGTCATTTTTTGACCTTTTTAAAGGACTCCTTATGCAAAAATCTTTTCGTTGCTTTCTTTTCAGTTTTCTTTTTTTTCTATCAGCAGCTTTTGCAGCTTCTGATAATCAAGCAATTAATCAGCAATTGCAGGCAATGCAGACCCAGTTGAATCAGCAAAACAAAGAGATTCAAACGTTAAATAAAAAACTGCAGGAAAGAGAAAAGTTAGTGCCGACTGAAACGCTTAAACGTCTTAATTTGCATACAAGACGTGAAGCAGGTGAACCGGCAGAATTTATTCGTGTTTATAGTCCTGAAGAATTACAAGCGCAAAAACAAGCACAGCAACCTGAAAAAAAGAAAGAAGCTGCTCCGCAAAAAAAGAACAAACTAGAGTTTAGTTATTATGGACAAATTACGCCGGCTTTTATGTATTCAAATGACGGGCATGGCACAAATGGTTATTTAGTCACTAACGATGTGAATCCGTCTTTGATCGGCGGCTTTGCAACTATTCACCTAAATCCTGCTTTAAAAGTCGGTGCAAACGTGGAAATAGGTTTGCTGGCGAATCCTTCTGACGGCATGTCGCAAGTGCAATCTGCAACTGATCGTTTGGATTTGCGCAAAGCACAAACATTTATTCGCTCAGATAAGTGGGGCAGCATTTGGTTTGGTAAAGGACGTGTGTCTGGTGATGGTATGCAGCATGTTGATTTATCCGGCACGATGTTAGCAGGCTATGCCAGCGTGTCTGATATCGGCGGTGATTTATTATTATATGACAACAGCACGCACAGTTTATCAGCTATTTCTATTAGCGAAGTGTTTACGGATTTAAATACACATTCGCGTGAAGTGCGTTTTCGTTATGACACACCGCGCTGGAAAGGATTTCATTTCTCAGTGAGCGCGATGCAAAATAATAATGAAGATGCGGCATTGACTTATGAAAAACAATTTAAATTATTTAAATTAGCCGGTGCAACGAGCTGGACTTCGCCGCAAGATATTAATGCAGATCCGGATGTTGTGCATGGACCTGTGTGGGATGGTTCGGTTTCTGCGTTATTCAATAATGGAATTAACGGCACATTTGCTTTGGGGAAATTAATTTCAAAAACTACCGGCAGAGATGACCCGCATTTTTGGTATGGGAAATTAGGTTATCAGCATCATTGGTTTTCTCCGGGCAAAACATTTTTGTCGGTAGATTGCGGCAGATATGATGAATATCTGCAGAACAATGATAAAGGCAAAACTTACGGTGCAGAAGTTGTGCAGGGAATTGATGCATGGGATTTATCCGTTTATGCCGGGTATCGTCATTTTGTTTTTGATCGTCCCGGTTCTGATTTTGGCAATATGCAGACGTTTATTACGGGTGTATTTTTTAGTTTTTAAACATCGAGGGTCCCATGTCAAAAAAAATTAAAAAAATTTCGATTGTTTGCCGTCCCGGTGCAAAAAAAGCAGCATCCACTATTATAAAATTAATTGATTATTTAAAATCTGAACATTGTTTGGTTGTTTTGGAAAAACAAACAGCTGCATTGCTTACAAAGAATTTTTTAGAAAATAAAAAAATTAAAAGTGTGGATAAAAAAAATTTAAAAAAATTTTCGGAGCTGATGTTAGTTGTCGGCGGCGACGGCAGTTTGCTGCACGGCGCAAAAATTGCCGTTGATCAAAATTTGCCAGTGCTGGGAATTAATCGCGGTTATTTAGGATTTTTAGCGGATATTCATCCGAATGATAAAAAAACTTTAAAACAAATTCTGCAGGGAAATTATAAACAGGAAAAAAGATTTTTATTATCGGTGACATTGAAAAAAGATAAAAAAATATTAGCACAGGATTTAGCCTTGAATGAAGCAGTGATTGTACCGAATGATGCGGCGCACATGATGAAATTTAGTATTACGATTAACGATGAATTTGTTTGCTGTCAGCGAGCAGATGGACTCATTGCAGCAACGCCGACCGGTTCTACGGCTTATGCTCTCTCTGCAGGCGGACCTATTTTGCAGCCGAAATTACATGCCATTGTTTTAATTCCGATGTTTCCTCATACGCTCAGCAATCGTCCGTTAGTGATTGAAAATAATAGTTGTCTTAAAGTGGAAGTGCTGAAAACATCAAAGCGCCCGATTTTTGTAAGCTGTGACGGCAGAGAGCGTTTTATTTTACCGCCCAACACAACGCTTCATATTCAGAAACATAAAAAAATATTTACGCTGATTCATCCAAAAGAGTATAGTTATTTTTCAACGCTTCGGGAAAAGTTAGGATGGCATGGAGAAAGGAGGGAAAGATAATTGTCGGGAAAAAGGAAAAAGGGAAAAGGGAGAAGAAAGAAGGGAAGGTTGCTGCGGGGTTTGTATTTTTTGTTAGGCGTTAAAAATTTCATCGAAATATACCCTTCGTCTTTTGGTTTTCCGCTTTGTTGGCGTCGTCTTTCGCAACAGTCATGTATGACTTATACACTCCTGTTGCTCGTTCCTCGCCGCCTCGCGGAAAAACCAAAATACTTGGATCTATTTGTGCCAACCCCGAAATCTCATTCGCGAGCGGTATAAATTTTAGATAAAACTTTTTTCTTTTATCTTTTCACTTTTCCCTGTGTAGATTTTTTAATACTGAAAAATTCATGATGGAATTTAGCCTTGTTAACTCACATTCATATAAAAAATTTCACTATTGTTGATTCACTTTCCATTGATTTGCAAAATGGTTTTACGGTTTTAACAGGTGAAACAGGCGCAGGCAAATCTATTTTATTGGATGCTGTGGCGATCGCATTAGGCGCGCGTGCTGAAACGCGGATGATTCGTCACGGGAAAAATCAATGCGAAATTACTTTATGTTTTGATTTAACTGGATTAGAAGAAGCAAAACGTTGGCTGGAAGAACAATCTTTTTCTGTTGATGACGAATGCATTATCCGCCGTGTTTTTGCGGCTGACGGACGTTCTAAAAATACTATGAATGATTCACCTTGTTCGCAATCTTTAGTGCGACAATTAGGACAAATGATTTTAAATATTTATGGACAGCATGAACATCAGGAATTAATGAGGCCTTATGCACAGCAGGAACGTCTTGATATTTTTGCCAGCAATGAAATACTGCTTAAAAAAATTCAAAAGCTTTATGAAGATTACACAAAATTAAATGGTGAATTAGAAGCATTTCAACTAAAAGCAAAAGATAAAGAATCGCAATTAGAATTTTTAAATTATCAATACAGCGAATTAGAAAATTTAAATTTGCGTGAAGGCGAATGGGAAGAACTTTCAGAGCTGCATCAAAATTTATATCGCGCCAAGAATTCTTTGGAAGAGGCGAATGTTGCGTTAAATATTTTATCAGAAAATGAAGAGGCGACGGTTTTAATTTTATTACAAGCTGCGATTGACCGTTTGACAAAAACTTTTCATCCAAAATTGGAAAATGCAAAATCATTATTGGAAAATGCTTCGATGCAGATTGCAGAAGCAGTGAATGATTTGCAAAGTTATCTGCACTCGTTTGATTTGAGTGAAGAAGAATTGGAAAGGCTGGATAAAAAATTGAGTTCCATGCATGATTTGTCGCGTAAACATCAAGTCTCGCCGGATAAATTATGGCAGGTGGCTGAAAAATTATCAGCAGAGATCGAAGCGCTGAATCAAGTGGATTTACATGTACAAAAACTGGGAGAAGAAAAAAATAAATTACTGGACAGCTATCATTTGTTAGCAGATGAATTAACTGATCGCCGAAAAAAAGGGGCAAAAAAATTAACGCATGCTGTGACAGAAAAAATTCAGGGATTAGGTATGCAGGGCGCTTATTTTCAAGTGAGTTTGAAGTCAACTGAAAAAGAAATAACGGCTTATGGCAATGAACAAGTTTTATTTGAAGTCAGCACCAATCCGGGGCAGCCGATGCAGTTGATGCAGAAAATTGTTTCAGGCGGTGAATTGTCGCGTATTGGTTTAGCATTACAAGTCATTACGTTGAGTAAGATGAAGATGCCGACATTAATTTTTGATGAAGTAGATACCGGCATTGGCGGAAAAACAGCGGAAACTGTAGGGCAGATGCTGGCACAATTAGGCAAAGATAATCAGGTATTTTGTATTACGCATTTGCCGCAAGTGGCAAGCTGCGCGCATCATCATTTATGCGTGGAGAAAAAAATCGAAGCAAATGAAACAACGGCTGACATTCACGCTTTAAATCGTGAAGAACGTGTGAAAGAACTTGCTCGTATGTCTGCAGGTGGTAAGATTACCCAACAAATTTTGCAGCACGTTGAAAAAACATTATCGTAAGGAACCACTATGATTAAAAAAATTATTTTTATTTTCGTTTTAGGTTTAATGTTATCTGCTTGCGGTTCACTGATTAAAGTTCATCGTCTGGATGTTCAGCAAGGTAATGTTTTAACAGTACAGCAAATTAAGTCTGTGCATCGCGGTATGACACAGCAGCAAGTGATTGATCGTTTGGGACAGCCGGTATTAACCAACGTGTTTCATCCGGATCAATTAGTTTATGTTTATACGTGGCAGCCGGGTTACGGCAAATTAACGCAAAAACAGGTAATTTTTTATTTCAACAAAGGACGTTTAACGCATTATGAAACGAATGTTGATTTGCAGAATGAAAAAATTCCTCCGCCGAATGAAGCACATTAATCCATGAATGCAAAAAATAAAAACACAGAAAATTTTATTGCGGAGAATCGAAAAGCTCGGCACGATTATTTTTTGGAACAATTTTTTGAAGCCGGTCTGCAGTTAGAAGGCTGGGAAGTCAAAAGTATTCGTGCCGGTCATGTACAGCTTCGCGATAGTTATGTCATGATTAAAAGAGGCGAAGCGTGGTTAGTCGGCGCACATATTACTCCTTTAAACACAGCCTCAACGCATATCAGTCCTGATCCTCAGCGTTCACGAAAATTATTATTGAATCATCGCGAGTTAGATAAAATTATCGGCGCTGCGCAAAAAAAAGGCTATACCGTTGTGCCGGTTAATCTGCATTGGAAAAAACAATATGTGAAAGTTGATATTGCTTTAGCAAAAGGGAAAAAACAATACGACAAACGCGAAGCGGAAAAACAAAAAGATTGGGAACGGCAAAAAACTAACTTTTACCATTAACAAAATATTGATTCATCATTTTCCACATCACTTTTATTGTTTTTTTATCTATTGTTGCGCCCGGAATATCGAGATCTTGGTCATTATAAATTCGGATATTGCCGTCAGGATAAATGCGTGTGATACGATTTTTATTTTTTTGTATCATGGCATAATCAATATAACTTGCCGCTAACAAATAATTTCGATCGCCTGATTTTAATAATGGTGCGCCGACACTGTAATCTTGGCTGTTATTACTGCAGTTTAAAAAATGCTTCATCAAGAAAGGCGCGACATCATAATGCGAAGTAAAATAATTCATTGTCTTAGGTGGTTGACCAGGTAAGTATACAATAAACGGCACTTGTAGTTGCCAATGACTGTAATCGCTAGCATGTCCCCATAAGTCCTGATGGTTATCATTCAATTGTTCGCCGTGATCTGCCGTAATAATCACAATAGTATTTTTTAAAAAACCGCCTTGTTTTAAAGCATTTAACACTTGTCCTGTTAATGCATCGTCAAAATGTGCAGCATTTTTATAAACGTTAAAGAATGGTGTGCGGTCTGTATCTTTGCTCAGCATAATACGGTCACAAACTTTTAATGTTGGTTTGAATGGATGCGGATAGGCATTGGGCTTTTCACAGTAATTGTGTGAAGTATCATAAAACACAAAACTGAAAAATGGTTTATTGGGATTTAAATGCTTTAAAAAATTTTCAAAATACTCGGTAATTTTTTTATCGCGCTGATAAGCATATTTTCCTGGTGTGTTGATACGTAATGGTTTAACACTAAGGAAAACAGTTTTATCAAAAGCAGGATAATGCAAAGAGGCGCTTCTAAAGATACCCATTTGATAACTTTGATCCATGAGTTCCCGAATAAAAACAGGCGGGCGTTTTTGCTGAAGCATTGCTGTCCAGTAAGTATGCGGCATGCTGTAAAATAAGGAGAAAATGCCAGGTCCTGTACAATTCCCTCCACTGTAATGGTCAGTGAAATTCCAAGCTGTTTTAGAAAATTGATAAATATTTGGCGTAATTTTTGCTGTCATTGCATCAGCACGCCAGTCATCTAAAATAATAAAAACAATGTTGTAAGATTTTTGCGGACGTTTGCATTGCAGGGAATGCAAAGGATAATTTAAAGGTTTAGTAATTTGCGACGCTTGAAAGAAAAATCCGCCGCCCATAATTTGTAGATTTAATCCGCTGTTTTTTGCAGGCAAAATTAAACCTAGAACATCATTGTAATAAGGAACATATTGCTCATCAATTTCAAGTAAATGTAAATTACTTAGCAATGTCATATTTTTTGTATGTACACCTAAAGCAGTCAGTGTCGTGGTGTAAGCAATTAAAATTAAACAGGCTAAAATAGAAGCAATGGTATAGCCAGCCCCTCGGGGTTTTGCTTTTTTAACTTTTTTCCAGATAAAAAATGCCATGAGTATTTCAATACAAAGAAAAATAAAAACTAAAATAGCAGCAATCAACCATTCTAACCATGACAATGCTAAAACATCACCAGCCACACCCGCTAATAAAATATGCCAAACAACACCCGCTAAATGTAAGTGATATAAATGAAAGACAATACTGTCAATGATAAAAAACACGACCATTGACGTCGCTAATAAAACAGCAAGCGGGAAAATAAACCAGCGTTTAGGTAATAAAAGTGTGCCTAACCAGATAATCAGAAGTCCTGCGAAAGAAACAATTGTAAATTGCACAATAAAAAAGATAATTAAAAAAACCCAAGCGGTCATTATACCGGCTGTTGTCGTTAAAGCTGCCTGATGAAAATCCGGTAACATGCGCGCATAACTCATGCCAATAAACATCAAGACAATAATATTGCTGAAAAAATACCAGCCAGTCCATCTAGCAAGAAGACGGCGAGAAATTGGGTTCATAAAAAATTTCGCTTTTTTTGTTTAAATTAAGTAGCTCTATAATAAAACTTTTTTAAATAGAATGCATAAAAACTAAACAATTGTTGACAAAAAGGCATTTGACTTAAAAAGGAAGCAAGCGTACGATTTCAATTCTCCCCTCTAAAAAATAAGCCGTGCCATAAATCAAAAACCCCGCAACATAAGTGCGGGGTTTTTTGTTCATTTTCGCGATGGGTATAAGCAGACAAACAGGCGCTTACATCATGCCGCCCATGCCGCCCATACCTCCACCCATTCCGCCCATGCCGCCGCCAGCTGGAGCGCCATTATTTTTTTCAGGTAAGTCAGTAATCAAGCATTCGGTGGTAATCATCAGTCCTGCTACAGAAGAGGCATTCTGTAAAGCAGTACGAGTTACTTTTGTTGGATCCAAAATACCCATTTTGATCATATCACCAAATTCGCCGGTTGCTGCGTTATAACCAAAGTTGTCTTTGTTCTTTTTGACTTCTTCGGCAATGACAGCAGGTTCTGCGCCAGCATTTTCAACGATTTGTCGAAGCGGAGCTTCCATTGCACGACGTGCAATATCAATACCCACTTGCTGATCTTGATTATCGCCTTTAAGAGTATGTAATGCTTCTAAGGCACGAATTAATGCAACACCGCCGCCCGGTACAACGCCTTCTTCAACCGCTGCGCGAGTGGCATGAAGTGCATCTTCAACACGCGCTTTCTTTTCTTTCATTTCGACTTCGGTGGCTGCACCGACTTTAATGACTGCAACACCGCCAGCAAGTTTTGCCAAACGTTCTTGTAGTTTTTCTTTGTCATAATCTGAGTTGCTGTTATCAATTTCAATGCGGATTTGTGCAATGCGATCTTTAATTTCTTTTGGCTCGCCTGCACCATCAATAATAATAGTATCTTCTTTAGTAACTACGATACGTTTAGCAGTACCTAAATCATGAACATCTGCATTTTCTAAAGTTAAGCCGACTTCTTCAGAAATGACTTTGGCGCCAGTCAATGTAGCAATATCTTGAAGCATTGCTTTACGGCGATCGCCAAAGCCTGGTGCTTTAACAGCACACACTTTCACGATGCCGCGAATATTGTTAACCACTAAAGTGGCTAAAGCTTCACCTTCAACGTCTTCTGCAACGATTAATACGGGTTTTCCAGATTTCGCAATTTTTTCTAACACAGGAATCATTTCGCGAATGTTAGAAATTTTCTTATCCACTAACAAAATGAATGGGCTTTCTAATTCACAGCTCATGTTTTGCTGATTGTTAATGAAATAAGGTGAAATGTAGCCGCGGTCAAACTGCATACCTTCGACTACGTTTAATTCATTTTCAAAACCTGAACCGTCTTCAACAGTGATGACGCCTTCTTTGCCGACTTTTTTCATGGCTTCGGCAATGATCTCGCCGATGGAAGTATCGGAGTTTGCAGAAATCGTACCGACTTGCGCAATGGCTTTGTCATCTGTGCAAGGTTTGGAGATTTTTTTGAGCACTTCAACAGCTTTGATAATGGCTTTATCAATACCGCGTTTTAAATCCATCGGATTCATGCCAGCAGCAACGGCTTTAATGCCTTCGCTTAGCATAGCTTCTGCTAAAACAGTCGCAGTGGTTGTGCCGTCGCCCGCAGCATCAGAAGTTTTTGAAGCCACTTCTTTCACCATTTGAGCACCCATATTTTCAAATTTGTTTTCTAATTCGATTTCTTTTGCTACGCTCACGCCATCTTTAGTAATGGTTGGCGCACCAAAAGATTTATCCAACACCACGTTTCGTCCTTTAGGACCTAAGGTGGCTTTGACTGCGCGTGATAATTTTTTCACGCCTTCTAATAAAGCTTCACGTCCAGGTTGTCCGTGTTTTAAATCTTTCGCTGCCATTTTTTTTCCTCTTTATGTTTGTTATTCAATAATACCCATGATGTCGTCTTCACGCATCACGACATATTCTTTGCCTTCGACTTTCACTTCGGTACCTGCATACTTACCGAATAAAATTTTATCGCCTGCTTTCACAGCAGGTTTTAAAACTTCTCCGTTATCAAGAATTTTGCCTGAACCGACAGCAATGACTTTCCCAAAGGTTGGTTTTTCTGCGGCATTGTCAGGGATGACAATACCACCAACGGAAGTACGTTCTTCCTCTAATCTTTCAACGACCACCCGGTCGTGTAAAGGTTTAATTTTCATATTGACTTCTCCCTATTTGATGAAAACGTGATAGGTAATATAGGGGTTTGGTAAAAAATTTCAAGTGTTATTTATCTTTTTTGAATTCGCCTTCAATAATACGAGGCGGGTGTTTAGATTCATTTGCTGCTGAGCGAGTCATTTGCCATTTTTGGCGGATAAGCTTTCGGACAAAGGGAAGTAATAAAATTAAACCCATCGCATCGGTAATAAAACCGGGGATGATTAATAAAATACCGGCAATGACAATCAAACCATCAGGACCTTGTTCTAAGAAAACAGGCTGATGTGTCTGCATAGCTTTATACATTTTTTGTGCAGCGGATAATCCTTGCTGGCGAAGAATAGCAAAACCAAATGCCGTGGTTAAAATAATAAGCAATAAAGTAGCTAGAACCCCGATGGCTTGGCCGACAATAATAAACACAGCAATTTCTAATAAAAAGAAAATAGGAAATAAAGATAATTTCATACAAACCTCATTCTGTATCGTTTAGATCTTGTCACAAAATAATAAAAAAGTTAAGCTGTAAATAAATTGGGATTGAGGATTGAGTGAACGAGCTTGCTTCGCAGTTATTTTTAAATTAAGGAGAAAAGGAAATGATTCATTCAGTTTATGCAGAGCGCCGAAGAAAATTAATCGAACAATTACGTCCTAACAGCATTGTCGGTTTGCGTGCTGCACCGGAATATCATAAAGACCGAGACGTGACTTTCCCTTATCGGCAAGATCCAGATTTCTTTTATTTAACAGGTTATCCAGAAACAGATGCCATCGCAGTCATTGCGCCTAAAAGAATTGACGGTGAATATATTTTATTTATTCGTGAAAAAAGTGAAAAAGAAAAACAATGGATCGGTGGCGGTGTCACAAAACAAGAGGCAATGGAAATTTACGGCGCAGATCAAGTTTTTCCTTATGCTTCTTTTTCTGATGTTGTACCAAATTTATTAGATGGACGTTCGCATGTGTATTATCCAGTGAATGGTTCTGCAGAATTGTCTAAACATGTGATGGATTCTATTCAGCGTTTAAAAAGAGGTGTACGTGCTGGTATGCGTGCGCCAAGCGACTTAATTGATTTAAGTAAAATTCTGCATGAAATGCGTTTAATTAAAGATGAAGAAGAAATTAAGATCCTTAAAAAAACAGCGCAAATGACAGCAGCAGGTCATGTGCGTGCGATGAGAAAATGCAAACCCGGCATGTATGAATACGAATTAAAAGCAGAAGCTGTGTATGAATTTTATAAACATGGCGCAAGCGGTGAATCATTTGAAACGATTGTTGCTGGAGGAAAGAATGCTTGTATTTTGCATTATGTTGAGAATCAAGATCCCTTAGAAGCTGGGAAACTAGTTTTGATAGATGCAGGTGCAGAGTATCAGCATTACACAGGTGATTTAACACGAACTTTCCCAGTGAATGGACGTTTTAGCGGACCGCAAAGAGATCTTTATCAAGTTGTGCTGGCGGCACAATTAGCTGCAATTGATACCATCAAGCCGGGTGTTGCCTGGGATGATCTGCAGGAAATAACGATTTATCGTTTGGCACAAGGCTTGTTGGATTTAGGCATTATTGAAGGTTCATTGGATGAGGTGATTGAATCAAAAACCTATCGTCATTTTTATATGCATCATTTAAGCCATTGGATTGGCATGAACGTGCACGATGACGGTGATTATAAAGTGGATGATCATTGGCGAAAATTACAGCCCGGCATGTTGATGTCAATTGAACCGGGATTATATATTCCGGATTGGGAAACCATTGATGCAAAATGGCGCGGCATAGGAATTCGTATTGAAGATGAAGCGTTAGTCACTGAAAAAGGCTGTGAAATTTTAACTCAAGATGCGCCGAAAACGATCGAAGATATTGAAGACATCATGAACGACTAATATGACGAGAAATTTTCTTTTTTGCAGCAGGAATATGAAGCTACCTGCTTTAGCGGGTAGTAATTCACTGGTTCATCATGACATAAGTAAAATAAGCGGCATAAATTCCAACAAACAACAATACAAAAAGATGGGGTATGATTAATTATCGCTGTATTAAAATATAAATAAAATAAATTAAATAAACGGCAGTTAATAATCCGCCGGAAATTTTAGAAATTTTGTGATAGAAAAAAGCAATGGCAGAAAATAGTACAGCGGAAAATAAACACATACTAATATCAGTGATCATTTGATGTGTCATAGCTAAAGAATGAATGAGCGCAGTCAGTCCAAGAATAAATAAAATATTAAAAACATTGGAACCAATAATATTGCCGATGATGATGTCTTGTTTGTTTTTGATAGCAGCAAGAATTGATGTGATATATTCAGGCAAAGAAGTGCCGATGGCAACCATCGTTAAGCCGACAAAATGTTTACTTAAGCCTAATGATAAAGCAAGCGTAGAACTTTTTTGCACGACCATGTCGCCGCCGTAAATTACCAAAATAATGCCAACGATCACAGAAATAATGTTGTCGCCGATTTTTAATTCCTGTGCGGCAGATAATTTTAAAGTATTGTGATCCTCATCTTTATCATGTCTTCTTTTTTTTGCCGCATGAAAAACTTGATATAAAAAACCTAAAAAAATTAACAGAAAAATAACGCCGTCAGTGAAAGTTAAACCATTGGATGTTTTAAAAATTAAGTAATCCAAAGAAAAAAATAATAAAACAGTAGAAGCAATTAACAAAAAAGGGAATTCAAAACGGAACATTTTTTTCTTGATGATAATAGGTTTGAATAAAGCAATCGTGCCGATAATAAATAAAATATTGAAAATATTAGAGCCGACAATGTTGCCGACAGCAATAGCATTATCACCTTTTAAAATCGCGCTGATATTAACCGATAATTCCGGCAGGCTTGTGCCGAAACCAATAATCACAATCCCAATGATCACAATCGGCACGCGAAAAATATAGGCAACATTAGAAGCGCTTTCGACAAAGATATCTGCGCCTTTAACGAGGATAATAAAACCGATGAAAAGTAATGTAATAAGTTCAAGCATAAAAATATCCTTTCAGAGGAAAGTGAAAGTCTAAATGGATTTTTAAGGATGAGCAATAATAGTTATGATAGTAATCTCATTTTTGTGAGGACCATAATGCCAAAAAATTCTAAAAGCAGCCGGTGTATTATTTTCCGCATATGCTTCAAAAACAGGCTCGTCATAATAATTAGCAAAAGAAGAATATTTATGAGTCTTCAGACTAGGATGTTTGGGATTTTTTTGTAAATAAGTTAAAGCTTTCTTAACGGCTTTTAATCTTTTCTTTTGACTATTATTTTTTTCGAGCGCGTTTAAGTCATTAACTGCTTCAGGCGTAAATAATAATTGAAACATATTTAATTATCATCCTCATTCAAATTTTCGGCAAAAGTTCCTAAGTCAGTTAGCTTTCCTGCTGCTGCTTGCGCTAATCCTCTTTTAACTTTTTCAAGCGCCTCTTTATTTTCGAACAGCCATTTTTCACGAGCAGGAATTTCTACATTAGGTTCTAGAATGACGCGATGATGCTGATCTGTCAATACAGTGAAACTGCTCACACCTTTGGCGAATTTTCCCAAAGAAACTCGTCCTTTGCTGTCAGGACGTACAGTGATTTTTTGTTGATGCATGATTTTTCTCCTTCATAAGCAGTTTATCTCAAGGTGGGAAATAGTTCAAGTGGGATATTTCAAAAGTAGGGGGGTTAGGCTAATTATTTTTTGCGCATCTTCAGCTTTATGATTAACTCTCGAACAAAATTTTCATCAACTTTTGCTTTTATTGGCAAACACCAATGCCGTTCATCAGCAAAAGCTTGACATTTCACGGCATCTTTTTCGGTCATGATCACGAGATTGTCCTTTCCAAAATCAATATCTTTTGGTTTAAAATGATAATGATCAGGAAACGGATGTTCAGTGACTGATAAGCCGAGTGCTTTTAAGGTTGTAAAAAAACGAGAAGGGTTGCCGATACCTGCTACCGCATGAATATTTTGATGCGTCTCTGCTAGATTTAAAAAGAGAGTTGGATTCTTAATTTGATAAATTTTTTCTGGCATTAATTTCATATGAGTGCCGTTAATGATGACAAAATCTACTGATTTTAATCGACTCACAGGTTCTCGCAAAGGACCTGCTGGTAACAAAAAACCATTACCGAATTTTCTTTCTCCGTCAATGACAGCAATTTCAATATCGCGTCCTAATGCATAGTGCTGCAGACCGTCATCGCTTAAAATAATGTCACAAGCATTTTTTTGGAGAAGTTTTTGTGCAGCCTCAGAGCGGTTTGGAGAAACTGCCATAGGGCATTCAGTTTGTTTAGCAATTAGCACAGGTTCATCGCCTACTAAGACAGGGTCTGAATCTGAAGTGACGAACTGAGGCCAAAAATTAGCTTTGCCGCCATAACCGCGACTGACAATACCTGGATGCCAGCCTTGAGTTTTTAGATAATTAGCTAAAAAAATAACTAATGGCGTTTTGCCTGTACCCCCAACAGTAATATTTCCGATGGTGATAACAGGCACAGAAGGGTAAAAAATTTTAAAAATTGACAGTCCATAAAGATATCGCCGCAGCAGTACAACGATTCTGTAACCTAATGAAAAAGGGCATAAAATTAGGCTTAAAGGTGTTTTTTTTGTCCAGAATTTCATTTTTTATTCAAGAATCAATAAGTTGAATAGAAATCAATATATTGTATAATATATCATTGAATGAAAAATGAACAGGGACATGGCCCATGGTTAAATCTGAATTGATAACAAAACTGTTTGAACGGCAAAAACATTTTAGCTTGAAAGATGTTGAACATGGTATCAATGCTATTTTACGTTGTATGAGTGATGCACTGAGTGTCGGCAAACGTATTGAGATTCGCGGATTTGGCAGTTTTTCTTCGCGCTATCATGGATCTCGTAAAGCACACAATCCGCGTACAGGCGATAAGCTTTTTACAGAAGGCAAGTACACGCCGCATTTTAAACCTGGCAAAGAATTACGCGATCGCGTTAATCAGAATCAAGATAAGCCCATCAAAGAATAACCAGTAGTAGACTTCTCATAGAGTTTTCGCTATTGTATTTGCCAAAAAATGAAAGGAAGTTTTCTCGTGCAAATTGCCGTTTTAAAAGAACTAATGAAAGAAGAAACTCGCACTTCTGTAATTCCTGCTGATGTGATTAAATTGGTTAAACTAGGCGCAGAAGTGTTAGTTGAATCTGGTTTAGGCGATTCAATTAATTTTTCAGATGCGGATTACCAAGCTGCCGGCGCAAGAATTATTTCTCATCGGCAAGAACTTTTGAAAGCTGATATCATTTTAAAATTACGCAAGCTTCTATTAGAAGAAATTACTTCTTTAAAAAAAGGCGCAGTTTATATAAGTTTTTTAGATCCTTTTCATGAAAAAGCGTTAGTTAACGCATTTGCCGAGCGAGGTGTGAGCGCTATCAGTATGGAAATGATTCCGCGCACAACATTGGCGCAAAAAATGGATGCACTCAGTTCGCAGGCAAGTATCGGCGGTTATGAAGCGGTAATGCTGGGTGCGCAGCATTTAAAGAAAATTTTACCCATGATGATGACGCCTGCCGGTACCATTTCACCTGCGCGTGTATTTATTATTGGTGTTGGCGTAGCAGGACTTCAAGCTATTGCGACAGCAAAACGTTTGGGTGCGCGCGTAGAAGCATTTGATACACGTCCTGCGGTAAAAGAACAAGTGCAGTCTTTAGGCGCTAAATTTATTCAAATTGATTTAGGCGAAACCGGCGAAGATAAAAATGGTTATGCCAAAGCGCTGACAGAAGAACAAATGAAACTGCAGCAAGAAGGCATGGCAAAAGTTTGTGAACAATCAGATTTAATTATTACTACGGCAAAATTATTTGGGAAAAAAGCGCCGATTTTAATCACTCATGATATGATTGCGCGCATGAAGCGCGGAAGCGTGATTGTTGATATGGCAGTTGAAACCGGCGGAAATGTTGAAGGTTCAGTTTTGGGGGAAGTAGCTGAAATGAATGGGGTAAAAATTATTGGTTTAGATCCGCTGCCGTGTTTTGCGCCGGAAACTGCTAGTCAAATGTATTCCAGCAATTTATATAATTTAATTGCGCAATATTGGAATAAAGAAACGAAACAATTTGAATTAAAGCGAGAAGATGAAATTATTAAAAATTGTCTCCTTACTTTTGAAGGAAAAATTGTTAATGAAAAATTAATGGGAAAATAATATTGCAGGGGCAGACCGATGTGTCTGCCCATAATGGTGATCTATATCGCCCTTACCTGTGAGGTACATCATGACCAGCGACATTATTTTATTATTATTTATTTTTATTATTTCCATTTTTTTGGGCGTGGAATTAATTTCCAAAGTACCTTCTATTTTACATACGCCGCTGATGTCAGGTTCTAACGCTATTTCAGGCATTACCTTAGTCGGCGCGTTAGTGTCTGTCGGCAGCGGATTAAACTGGCTGACGATTTTATTAGGCACACTTGCTGTTATTTTTGCAACGATTAATGTGGTGGGCGGTTACTTGGTGACTGATCGCATGCTGCGAATGTTTAATGCTCGTTCTACTTCTCGAGAGGCGAAGTAAACAAATCAGTAACTATTCACAACGGAAGATAAAATAATATTGAATAGTGCGAAGGGTATAGAATAAATAAAAAAAATGAACACATCTATTTTTATTAACATTGCTTATATCATTGCTTCTGTCTGTTTTATTCTCGGCATTAAAATGCTGAGTTCACCTAAAACAGCACGCAAAGGAAATTTTATTTCTGCTGTCGGTATGCTAATTGCAGTGATAGTAACACTATTAAATAAAGACATTATCAGTTATGAATGGATTATTGTCGGTGTGATTATCGGTACTTTAATTGGCGTCATTGCCGCGCAGAAAGTGACTATGACCGGTATGCCAGAAATGGTGGCATTGCTCAATGGATTTGGCGGTATTGCAAGTTTATTAGTCGGCGCTGCAGTTTATTATGTTTCAGGCGCTGCAATGACAAGCTGGGGAACATTACTTTCTATTTATTTAGCCGTATTAATCGGCGGTGTCACTTTCACCGGCAGTTTAATTGCTTATGGAAAATTAGCCGGAAAAATAAACGGCAAACCCATTTTGTATCAAGGACAACATATTGTTAATGCTGTTTTATTAATTTTAGCGATTTTATTTTTAATCCTTTATTCTTCTAATCTAATTCCTTCACTTACCGCTATTATTTTTATTGCTGCCGCTATTCTTTCTTTAGCTTTAGGCGTATTAATGACTATTCCAATCGGCGGTGCAGATATGCCGGTGGTGATTGCTTTATTAAACAGTTATTCTGGTTTAGCAGCATGCGCTTCTGGTTTTGCGATTATGAATAATGTATTGATTGTGTCCGGCGCATTAGTTGGCGCAAGCGGAATTATTTTAACTAAAATTATGTGTAAAGCGATGAACCGATCATTGAGTAATGTTTTATTCGGCGGTTTCGGTGCTGTTACTTCTGATCCACATCAAAGCGGAAAAGAACAAGGCGATGCTAAACCGATTAGCGTTGAAGATACTTATTTAATTTTAGAAGCTGCGCGGTCTGTTTTAATTGTGCCGGGTTATGGAATGGCAGTTGCACAAGCGCAGCACGTTGTGAAAGAATTAGCTGAATTGTTAGAAGCAAATGGTGCAGAAGTAAAATATGTTGTACATCCGGTTGCAGGACGTATGCCAGGGCATATGAATGTTTTATTAGCCGAAGCAGGAGTGCCCTATGATCAGTTAGTGATGCCTGAAGACGTTAACCCAACAATGGAGACAGTGGATGTTTGCTTAGTGATCGGCGCAAACGATGTGGTGAATCCGTCTGCGCGCGATGATCAATCCAGCAGTCTCTACGGCATGCCTATTATTGAAGTTGATCGCGCAAAAACAGTGATTGTTTTTAAACGGTCAATGAGCGCAGGTTTTGCTGGTGTGCAAAATCCGCTTTTCTTTAAGGAGAATACGCGAATGCTGTTTGGCGATGCAAAAGCATCTCTTTCAGCGCTTGCGGGGGAATTTAAATCATAAAACACAATGAATAGGATTGTGGATTGTGGATTAAGGGATAGAATCACTTCGTGATTTTATCTTCTAAAAAATATTTTTAATTTTCTGCTAAAAATGGCAGAATTTAGGTTGTTAACAATAAATTAAAAGAGGTTAAATATTTATGATAGTTATTCGTTTATCACGACATGGTGCAAAGAGAAATCCTTTTTATCATGTGGTCGTTGCTAATAAAACAGAAGCGCGTGACGGGCGTTTTATTGAAAAACTTGGATTTTATAATCCAAGCGCGAAAGGAAAGGAAACGGAATTAGAGATTAATTTAGAGCGCGTTGATGAATGGGTGAAAAAAGGCGCACAGCTTTCTGAACGCGTTGCACAAGTATTAAAAGATCATCAAACAGGACGTACGCAAGTTAAAGCTGAAAAAAAAGCGAAAAAAACAGAAGTAAAACGCACTAAGCAAAAAGCGGAAGCGAAAGCCAAAGCAGCAACAGAACAAACTGAAAAAGCAGAAGCCGAAGCAACTTCTCATTAATTTTCAGTAATTGCTTGATGTGTGATATCAATATTTGATATCATATAAAAAATAATTCATGAATAAGACACATCAAAAAACATTAAAAGCTATCTTTCGAAAGCCAGTACCCACCAACCTTGACTGGCGATATCTTGAGTCATTATTCACAGCGGTGGGTGCTCGTACTATTGAAGGCTCTGGTTCACGAGTGCGATTTGAATTGAATGGTGTCATTGGTACATTTCATAGACCTCATCCTCAAAAGGAAGCTAAACCCTATCAGGTGCGTGATGCGCGGTCATTTCTTGAAAAAGCGGGGATATTACCATGAATACAATGAAATATAAGGGATACACAACACGAATTGAGTACAGTGAGGAAGATGACTGTTTTGTAGGTCATCTAGCAGGCATTAATGATGTAGTTGGTTTTCATGGTAATTCTGTGTCAGAGCTGCATAGAGCTTTTGAAGAAGCTGTTAATGATTATCTCAAAACTTGTCAAAAAGCAGGCAAACCGCCTCAGAAACCTTACTCAGGTCATATCATGTTGCGTGTGCCGCCAGAGTTACATGCAAAGGTTGCCATATTAGCTGAGTCACATGGAAAGAGTATCAATTCTTGGGTGGCTGAACTGCTTAGCCAGTTAAGTTGATGTAAAGCCAACAAGTGTTTCTAACGATAAAAAGTATTCCCATCACAAAGAATAATTGCATGACTAATAAGCATAATAAAAAAATAGTCATTGGAAAATTAGCCAGCCCGTTCGGCGTGAACGGCTGGCTAAATTGTTATTCATATACAGATCCTCAAGAAAGATTATTTCATTATTCACCTTTGTTTTTGCAGCATCAAAAGAAACTATTATCAATAGTTATTTCTGAATTTAAAAAACAGGGTGACCACTGGACCATTCGTTTAGAAAATTGTCATGACCGTGATGAAGCGCGGCGCTATGTTCATTCGCTGTTTGTTGTTGATCGCTCACAACTGCCTGTTTTAAAAAAAGGCGAATATTATTGGACAGATTTAGAAGGTTTGAAAGTTTTTAATACGCAAGGAAAATATTTGGGCGAAATAGATTATTTATTTGGCACAGGTTCTAACGATGTGATGGTGGTAAAAGGCGAGAAAGAATATTTAATTCCATACCAAAAAAAAATAATTGAATGTATTGATTTAAAAACAGGGAAGATAATTGTAGATTGGAATACATAAATGAACATTGCACTGATCACACTTTTTCCTGACATGTTTGATGCTTTAAATTACGGCATCACCGCGCGCGCAAAAGAAAAAAATTTATTACAAATTAATTTTTATAATCCGCGCCATTACACGCACGATGCGCGCCGCACCGTTGACGACACATCTTATGGCGGCGGACCCGGCATGGTAATGAAATACGAACCGCTTCGCGATACTATTTTAGATGCCAAAAAAAATTATTCATCAGCGAAAGTCTATTATCTTTCACCGCAAGGCATACCGCTCACACAAGAAATCATTTGCAAATTATCTCAAGAAAAAGAAATGATTTTACTGGCAGGACGTTATGAGGGCATTGATCAGCGATTGATCGATGCACAAGTGGATGCTGAATATTCGATCGGTGATTATGTCTTAACCGGCGGTGAACTACCGGCAATGGTCATGATAGATGCTGTCACTCGGTTTTTACCGGGCGCTTTAGGCGATGAAGATTCAGCAGAACAAGATTCTTTTATGAACGGGCTTTTGGATTATCCGCACTATACGCGCCCTGAGGAAGTTGATCAGCATCGCGTACCTGAAGTTCTCCTAAGCGGTAACCATGAACGCATCCGCCAATGGCGTTTGAAACAATCTTTAGGAAAAACTTGGCAAAAGCGCCCAGATCTGGTAAAAAGACGTTCTTTGAGTGCGGAAGAAAAACAATTATTGAATGAATTCATAGCAGAGGAACAGATATGAGTAATTTAATTGAAGCAATCGAAGCTGAACAAATGAAAGATAAAACGATTCCGGCATTTCGCGTAGGCGATACCGTTGTTGTTCAAGTCAAAGTAAAAGAAGGAAACCGTGAACGTTTGCAGGCATACGAAGGGATTGTCATTGCAAAACGCAACCGTGGATTAAATTCTGCTTTCACTGTTCGCAAAATTTCACACGGCGAAGGCGTTGAAAGAGTTTTTCCAACTTACAGTCCGCAAATCGGCAGCATTAAAGTTTTACGCAAAGGAAATGTCCGCGGCGGAAAACTTTATTATCTGCGTGACCGTTCAGGCAAGAGCGCGCGCATTAAAGAAAAAATTAAAATGACAGAAACAGGCAGAGCAGAAGATACTGCTGAAATTGCAACAGAAAATACAGTAGGAAATACGATTGAATAAATTTTTTTTTAGAAATTATTTTTAATTTGTTTAACTTTTAACTCAAGGGCAATGATAATCATCTGCCCTTTTTTATTTTTAAAAATTTATTAAAAATAATTCTTGTTATTAATAAAATCTTAATCTTTTTGTGTTATATTCATTCTCCACTATCAAAGGAGAGGTTAAATGTCACGAGTTACTCCCATTCCGTCAAGCAATTCGCCTGAAGACGGAAATACATCAGATAAAAAGCAAACAGACGGTCATATTTCAGATCCAAGTAGATTACTTTCACCTTCTGCAGTGCAATTAAGACGATTAGATGGATCGGCGACTTCTAAAGTGAATACAGAATCTCCCGAAGAAACAAAACCACACCTTGATTCGAATTCTTCTGATGGGAAAAGTCATCCCAGTTTTTTAGCGGCAGAATCTCACATCACGCTCAATCCTTCAGCAGATGCTACACCCACTTTTTGCGAAAAATGGTTTTGCTGTTTTGGATGTTTTTTTAAGAAAAAGAAAAATCTACCTTTATGGAAAGAACCTAAGGTGTGTCCTGTTAGTTTACCTATGACTCCTGAAACAAAAACATCTGCTAAAAAACCGTCAGGAGAGGAAGGTGATTTCGATGGCAGTATGACTATATCTCCTCCTAGCAATGGAACTAAATCAAGAATGCTGATGCACGAAAAAATAAAGGTATTAATCGTAGAAGATAGTAAGGTAAATTTTAGATTATTAGAAAGCTCTTTTTTAACCGAAGAATTTGAGCGTGTTAATCCACGAGATACTTCTGGCAAATACCAACCGGTTGTGAACACATATGATGCAATGCATTCAATACAAACACACAAGCCTGAAGTAATTGTTTTAGACAATAATTTAATAGATGATTCTTCAGGTGGAGTTTCTATCTTTTCCGAGTTGATAACACTTCAGATTTATTCAAATGCAAAAGAGTTTCCTGTTATTTGCTGTGCTTCTAATAATAATACAACATTTAAGGAAAGCATTAATCATGCCATTAATACAAGTGAATTATCTGATGCCCAAAAAGATATTATCCAATCGCGAGTATTATCTACATCAGATTATGGAATTGCTAAAACAATTACACCCGCTTGTATTGCTGCTATAAAATACGCACTTGAAGAACGCGCAAAACAAATAGCGGAACTAGGCGAAACAAAATCTGATAGAAGTGGTTCTCCTGCTGCTGGGAAAGGCGATGGCGAAGGAGGAAGCGCAGATTCTTATAGAGTGAGAACTGCTACTGGTACAGGTGAGGATTCTTTATTAGCGGGATGCACCCGTTAAACACTACAGCATCAGGGAAACAAATTACTATTTCTCATTTTTGTGGACAGGTCACGACCTGTCTTTACAAAATTTTTTCCTTTTCTCTTTTCCCTTCTCTGCAAGATTAAGTTATCATATCACCCTTTAAAACAAAGGACATTCTCATGCACACCTTTCTCAACACTCCCGTTGGTGTTTTAAAATTAACGGTACAGGATGATAAACTCACTGGCATTGAATTTGTGCAGAAAATTCTTTCGAAAAAGAATCAATCAAACGAAAATAAAAAAAGCTTTGAAAAAATTATTCAACAGCTTAATCAGTATTTTAAAAATTCAGCATTTTTATTTGATCTGCCTTTTCAGCTAAACGTGACGCCTTTTCAAAAAAAAGTTTTGAGTGCGATGCAAAAAATTCCATCGGGGGAAACGAAAACATACGGTGAACTAGCTTTAGAATTAAAAACTTCTGCACGTGCAATTGGACAAGCTTGCCGAAAAAATCCGATTTCGATTGTGATTCCGTGTCATCGTGTAACAGCAAAAAATAATTTAGGCGGATTTGCAGGGAAAAAATCAGGACGTTTACTTGATATAAAAAAATATTTGCTTATGCACGAAAACGTTAAATAGAAAATCATTTTAATGCTTGTTTTCTCGAGACAAGATGAGTATGATGCTTTTGCAAAAAAAACAAAAGCCACAAAGGGGGTATTTATGCGTAGAGTATTCGGCGCTGCTAAAACGGCTGCTGTGCATACTGCAGCATTTCCTGCTTTCTTATTTACCAGCGTTCCAACTTGGAGTGCTTATGTTGCAACAGCAGTTCAACCATCTGCTGTTTTTAGACGTAGTGTAGCAATTGGATTGAGTATAATAGGATTAGCTGCTTGGATGAAGAGATGTGCTGATCAATGTGTTGATAACGGGAAAATATATAAATCTTGGGGATATGGTATGTTTCTTGAAGAGACTCGAAAACCATTTCCTCAAACAGAAAACATTGCAGTAAGTGCTACAACGTCAACATATGATGCTAGATAATGATTTATTTTGTATTGATAAACAAAGAACGGCAATTTGCCGTTCTTTGTTTATAGGAGATCTAAATTTATAAAAGAGAGAAGCTATTTTCTAATGTCCTTATGTAACAGTGCAACATAATGGATAAGCAATTATTTTTCTTTTTTTCACGGGCAAATGCATCGATTTGCCACTACAAAAGCATGGACAGGTTACAACCTGTCCCTACAATTTTTTGGGTGATTCGTGAATCGCCCCTGCGAAAACTTTTTTCTTTCCTCCTCACGCCCGAATAATTTCGCCGGTAATTGCATTTTGAATTTTGCTGGGCGTTTTAGCTTTGCCTAAGTCGCCAGACACAATCATGGCTACTTTTTTATCAAAATCTTTTTTTAATTGTTGTAAGTTGCGAATGGGTTTTTCGCCTTCGATATTGGCGCTGGTTGAAACAATCGGTCCACCGTATTCTTTGCAAAGCGCTTGCACCACTGGATGTGCGCTTAAACGAATGGCAATGGTATCGTGTGCGCCTTTAATCCAGCTCGGTACTTTATCAGTAGCAGGAAATGCCCACGTAATATGACCTGGCCAAGTTTTTCGCACAGCCATCATCGTGTTATCACAATCGCCTTTAATTAAATCTTGAATTTGTTCCCAATTAAAAGCAACGAGTAATAATCCTTTATCCATCGTGCGCTGTTTTAATTTCAGCAAATCTTCTACGGCTTGCTGATTAAAAGGATCACAGCCAAAACCAAACACGGCTTCTGTCGGATAAGCAATCACTTTGCCTTGTTTTAAATAATCTACGGCTTGCTTGATTTGTTTTTCATCCACAGCATGTGTTGTTAGTCGCGCAATTTTTGGCATTTTTTTATCTCAGTTGAGCATTAAATTTTTTAGAAACTGATAGGAATTATTAACCGATTACTTTTCATTTTTATCTTTTCCATTTCCTCTATTCTTATTCCTTTGCGGGGGGATCAAAATGGTTTTTGGTTTACTCTTACTCCTCAATCCTTGTCTTATCCCGGTGGCCAAGCCAAAGGTCTGCCGCCCAATAAATGTAAATGCAGATGAAAAACTTCTTGTCCTGCATTTTTGTTGCAGTTAAAAACAGTGCGGTAACCTTCTTTATCGAATTTTAAATCTTTGGCTAATTCTTTTGCGACTAATAACATATGTCCGATTAATTCACCATCTTCCACCGTGATATCGTTAAGAGTGGCAATATGTTTACGCGGAATAATTAAAATATGATGCGGCGCTTGCGGACGAATATCTTCAAACGCAAGCACTTGTTCATTCTGATAAATGATATTGGCATTGATATCGCCGTCAATGATTTTACAGAAAAGACAATCAGACATATAAAATTCCTTTTTTCTTGAAGCATTATAACACAATAAAAAGAGAATGAACGAATGGCATTACATTTTATCAAACATATCACCCAATCCCGGAGGCAATTGTCCTTGCAGATTTTTCATTTGCTTCATCATCTTGCTCATTTTATTGCCGCTGAAACGTTTCATTTGTTTTTGTAATTTTTCAAATTGGCGGAGCAGCTGATTAACATCTTGAATTGTTGTGCCTGAACCAATGGCAATACGCCGCTTGCGTGAACCATTAATCACCGCAGGAAATAATCTTTCTTGCGGCGTCATGGAATAAATAATCGCCTTCATTTGAGTATTTTTTTTATCGCCCATTAAATGATTAATTTTGTTTTGCGCAAACGCAGGCATGGTCGGTAATTTGCCCAATAATTTTTCCATGCCGCCTAGTTGATCCATGTGCTGTAATTGATCGAGAAAGTCAGTGAGATCAAACCGCTGCCCTTTCTGTAATTTTTTGTGAACTTTTTCTGCTTTTTTTTCATCTATTTTTTGTTTAGCTTCTTCTACTAAACTGACAATATCGCCCATGCCTAAGATGCGTGATGCCATACGATCCGGATGAAAAACTTCCAGTGCTTCAATTTTTTCACCCACACCGATAAATTTAATCGGCTTGCCGGTAATCATGCGCATGGAAAGCGCAGCGCCGCCTCTTGCATCACCATCTGTTTTTGTCAGCACAATACCTGTTAAAGCTAAACGGCCATTAAAATTTTTTGCAACTTGAGCGGCATCTTGTCCTGCCATGCTGTCAACGACTAATAAAATTTCTGCGGGATTCACTGCATCACTGATGTGCGAAATTTCCTGCATCATGTTTTCATCAATATGCAAACGTCCTGCGGTATCAATAATCACCACATCAAGAAATTGTTTTTTTGCACTTTGAACAGCATCGCGCGCAATGTTGACAGGTTTATCTTTAGTTGTTGAAGGAAAATAAGAAATATCAATTTGTTTGGCTAATGTTTGCAATTGTTCAATGGCAGCAGGACGATAAACATCCGCAGAAGTCACTAATACTTTTTTATTTAATTGTGTTTTTAAATAATTTGCTAATTTTGCAGCGGTAGTTGTTTTACCCGAACCTTGCAAACCTGCCATTAAAATAACAACAGGCGGTTCTGTTTTTAAATTTAATTCGGCTGTTTGGCTGCCTAAAATATGTGTGAGTTCGTCATTGACAATTTTGATGAAAGCATGTCCTGTATCAATCGAGCGATATATTTCTTGACCTACCGCTTTTTGTCGTACTTGTTCAATAAAATCTTTCACTACCGGCAAGGCAACGTCAGCTTCTAATAAAGCGCGGCGGGTATCACTTAAAGCTTCTTCGATATTTTTTTCATTCAGCGTTTTAATGCCGCGAAAAATATTGGTTAACCGATCTGAAAGTTTATTAAACATAACGTGAATCTCTTGTTGAAGTTTTTTCGAATAACTGACTTATGTCTACTGTAATTTTAATTCATTCATTTAAAATGTCCCATGCTACAATGAGAGCTATGAAATCTCAACTGAAAACTGATGCTGCTTATAAATTCTTAACCGCTTTCACCTTGATGGAATGTTTAATCGTTATGCTGCTAGCGGGTATTTTATTATTTTGTGCTGTGCCTTCTTTCCAACATTTGCTGGAAAAATATCAAACGACTTCTTATGTCAATCGCATTGTTTCCGCATTGCAATTTGCGCGTTTAACGGCTATTAGCCGTCAGACAGAAATTCAATTTTGCGCCAGCAGTGATTTGGAAAACTGCGGCGGTAATTGGGATGAAGGACAATTGGTGAAATCCAATAATGAAATTTTAAAAAAATATTCAGCATTAAAAAAAGATTATCAATTAATTTGGAAAGGCAGTTTTGGAAAAAATGAACTGGCTTTTGAGCCGGATGGATTTATCAATGGACAGCAGGGAAGTTTTTATTTTTATCATCGCAATAATTGTTTGGAAAAAATTGTAGTGGCAATGACAGGCAGAATCCGGTTGGAAAAGTGTTAAGTTTTAATGTTATTATATTATAATGCAAACCATGGGGGCCAACATGCGCATCATTTTATTAGGACCACCAGGCGTAGGGAAGGGCACACAAGCTGAACTGCTATGTCAGCATTTCGATATTCCGCAAATTTCAACCGGTGATATGCTGCGTGATTTAGCAGCGTCTCATTCTTCTTTAGGTGAAAAAATTCATCATCTCATTGCTTCTGGTAAATTAGTTGATGATCACATTGTTTTAAAATTAGTTGAAGAACGCATCAAGCAAAAAGATTGTGTGCATGGATTTTTGTTTGATGGTTTTCCCAGAACGATTGCGCAAGCAGATGCTTTAAAACATGATCGAGTCAAAATAGATTATGTGATCGAATTATATTTAGATGATGAAGATATCATTGATCACATTGCAGGGCGTCTGATTCATCCTGCTTCAGGACGTGTTTATCATAATGCTTATCATCCGCCTAAAATTCCAGACAAAGATGATGAAACTGGCGAACCGTTAATTCATCGTATTGACGATAATCGAGAAACTATTTTGCAGCGCCTACATATTTATCGTGAACACACAGAACTGTTGATTCATTATTATCAGAACTGGATGAAGTCGGGTGATACGTTTTCGCCAAAATATCATGCTGTTTCTGGTGAGGGTTCGATCAAACAAGTTTTCGAAAGAATTTTAGAGAATTTAAAAAATTAAGCGGTATAGTTTCTTCCATTCTAATTAAATCAGGCGATAAAAAATAAAAACCCCGTTTTTAAACGGGGTTTTTATCAACAGCCTTAACTGCTTTAGGCTTTTGGTTTACGTCCACGTTTACTGTGTCTTTTTGTTGTTTTTTTAACTTTCTTTACTTTTCTTTTATGATGTTTTTTTGCGGCTTTTGTTTTTCTTGTTTTTTTAGCCTTTTTAGCTTTTTTTACTTTCTTAGCTTTTTTAGGTTTAGCTTTCAAACGTTTCTCAAGAGCTTTCACTGTTTTTTTCAGCTTGTCTCTTTCCTTACGCAGTTTTAACACAGCTTTGCTTTTTTTAGCGGTTTTTTTTCTGGGCATGATAAATCTCCTTATTTGTTTTATCGGAAAACCCATGAGTATTGTACAAAAAATTTACAAAATAGGAAACAATTTTGTAAATTTTTTTATACAATATGGAAATGTCATGCTAGAATTTTCTTGAAGCAAATTACTTTTAATCCTATTTTTTGGATTTTCATTATGCAACATCACGATTTTATTTTTTCACTTTATATTATTTTTTCAGGCGCAGCAGTGCTTGCAACGATTGCATTAATGACTCGGCAAGCCATGTTAATTGCATACATGATTTTAGGTGTTTTGTTAGGTCCTTGGGGTTTAAAAATTGTTGGCGATGCGCAAATTATTACGGGTGTCGGCAATATTGGAATTATCTTTTTGCTTTTCTTATTAGGATTGCATTTGCCTCCTCAAAAACTTTTTCATGTATTCCAAAAAGTTTTTTTAGTTACTTTCGGCAGTTCAGTTATTTTTGGTTTCATTGGATATTTATTAGCTTATTTCTCACACTTTGGGCAGGTAGAATGCGTTATCATCGGTGCTGCCATGATGTTTTCCAGCACTATTATCGGTATTAAATTATTGCCGACATCTGTTTTGCATTATCAGCACATCGGTGAATTAATGGTTGGTGTGTTGCTGCTGCAAGATGTCATTGCCATTATTGTATTATTGCTCATGCATGGTGCTGCTTCTATTTCGGCAATAGTTGCAGATTTAAAAAATCTTATGATTGGTTTGCCTTTGATTTTAGGTTTTGCTTTTTTGTTCCAGCGTTATGTTTTAGTTAAATTATTTTCTTATTTTTCTCACATCAAAGAATATATTTTCCTCGTCGCTATTGCCTGGTGTTTGAGTATGACAGTGTTGACAGAACACATTGGATTATCCGCTGAAATTGGCGCGTTTATTGCGGGCGTTAGTTTAGCAACCAGCCCGATTGCTTTTTATATTGCAGAACGATTAAATTCTGTTCGTGATTTTTGTTTAGTGCTTTTCTTCTTTTCTATCGGCGCTAATTTTAATTGGCATTATTTATCTTCTGTTATTTTCTTGGCATTTGTGTTAGCGCTGATTTTATTATTAGTTAAACCAATAGTGTACCGTTTGTTTCTCCGAAATGTCAGCGAATCCAAACATGTTTCTTGGGAAATTGGTTTTCGTTTAGATCAGGTTAGCGAATTTTCTTTGATTATTTCCTATGTAGGTTTAAACTTAAATTTAATTACCAACCGTGCAGCTTATTTAATTCAAGCAGTCACAATGATTACTTTAATTATTTCTTCTTATTTAGTTATTTTTAGATACCCAACACCTGTTGCAATGTCGGAAGAATTGAGAAGGGAGTGATGAGTATATACCCGTTCTTCTTCTTTAATCTCGTTTATGAAAAAATAACCTATGATAAAAATCAGAGAAAAACATCATCGCCTTAGCCTATCTCACTATCTTGGCTTAATAAGAGCAAGTTTTACAATTTGCATACGACACCGCACACCTGTTTTTATCGAGCCAAACATTGTCAATCAGTTTACTGAGATACTGCACATTTCGTGCAAAACATATTTTTGTTCAAATTGGGTCTATGTTTTTATGCCAGATCATGTACACCTTGCAATTGAAGGTACCAGAGAATGTTCAAATCTGTGGAAAGCGATGGTATTGTTTAAACAAAAAACCGGATATTGGTTTTCGAAAAATATGTCTAAGATACATTGGCAAAAGGATTTCTATGATCATGTTCATAGAAATGAAAATGAACTAATTAATCATATTTTATATATTACAAATAATCCAGTCAGAAAGAATTGAGTGACGCGTTGGCAAGATTATCCTTTTACAGGGTCTTTGGATCATGATCTAAATGCGATACTATGGAAATAAAAATGATGCCTCCAATAAAAACGCGGATTAAAGAACACGCAGGCTAAAGCCTGCGCCTACGAGCCTGCGCCTATGGCGTAATATTCTTTTTTAGAAAAGAAATATCAGGTAGAGATTCGCATCACGTAAGTTCGCATTTTCATGAGCGGGCGGTATATAAAATTCTTTAACATGTAGCCGCAGGCTTTAGCCTGCGCTGCTAGAATAAACTAGAGTTTAGTTTTAATTTGGATTTTAAAAATTAGGAGGAACATCCTATGGACTTTCTTGCTGTTATCATCGCTTTTGCTATTCAGCGTCTATTGCATTTTGCACCGACAGAACGATTACCCAAATGGATTCATGCTTATTTTGTTTTGATGGAAAAACAAACAGAAAAATATTCACTGGTTAAAAAACAAGCTTGGATGAGCGTTGCATTTTTATTATTGCCTATTTTCATTATTGTTGCCGTTGTTTTATTTTTATTAGCGCATACGTTAAGCGATGTCAGTAATTTCTTTCTTTATATTTTAATCATGTGGTATTGCGTAGACAGTTTGCGGTTTAAACGTTTAAAAGAAGAAGGCAGTCCTGATGTTATTTTTATGACAGCTTATGAAGATATTTTTGCTATTATTTTTTGGTATGCCATCTTAGGACCTTTCGGCGGTATTTTATATTACTTGGTGACTGCATTGCTGGAATATTTAAATGAAGCAGCGATTAAAAAAACCAATTGGCTGACTGCTGTTTTAAAATTTCGCGGATTGCTTGATTGGATTCCAGTGCGCTTAGTTGGCTTAACGTTTGCGCTGGTCGGACATTTTTTCTTTGCCGCTTCAGATTGGTTTCATCATTTAAAAGGAGGACTTGCGCCAGATCATCAATTAGTGGCTGAATTAGGCGATAAAGCCATGAAGCTTGACGCAGGTGAAAAGGATAAACGTTTGGAACGTGCGCTTTATTTAGCAGAGCGCGCTTTGTGGTTGTGGTTAGTGGTGCTGGCTATCGGCAGTATTTTTTCGTGGCTGGGGTGAAATAGGCAAAAGGCAGAGGGAGGAAGTAGGAACTGTATTTGCTGGGGAAAATGATTAGATTTTTTGCATTCAATTTTTTGGCGAAAGTTTAATGACATGAATAAGCTTTAATTTTTTATCTGCTAGAAAGACTCCAGAAATGTTATAATAAAATAAATCTGGAGAAACACCATGCGTACTCAATCGGATAAAAAACTTAAAACAGAAAAAGTGCTAACTTCACGCGACATGTTCTCTTCTCTTGCCACCGCCGAAACGGTGCGCACAGCATCGCATGTGATG
>Ga0208373_1001465_pt1 | contig 31419 bp, 19 predicted proteins | sample RifOxyC2_FD_184036 | JGI IMG/M metagenome (GOLD analysis project Ga0208373, IMG submission 184036) | Soil microbial communities from Rifle, Colorado - Rifle Oxygen_injection C2 (SPAdes) | ecosystem: Environmental > Terrestrial > Deep subsurface > Rock core/Sediment | place: Rifle, Colorado... | reverse complement strand
CATCCGCGACCGCACCAAATGCTTCGCCCATTCCGGCTGCACGTGCTCCTATTCCTATCTTCAAAAACGATGCGCTGGTCGTTCCTACCTTGCTGTCTAAGGCACAGTACAAATTACCTACCATTATTGTAGTTACTAGTAACGTCAACGCCATTAGTACGGACAACATTTTGCTTTTCATACTACCTCCATTATTAAAATCTATTTTCTATTGCTCTATTGTTCTATTAAGGATTATCCTTCGACTCCCTTAGGTCGCTCAGGATTATTTACTCGTTCGGTCCAGTGGGTCCCTGCCCGACTGCGTCATTCAGGCGGGCGAACTCCGTGAATAAAAAAAACCAGACTGCCTTTAATGTATGTGATTGCTTCTCCCTCACTTTGTTCGGGATCGCAATGACACACCTTCGGCAACCTGGCTGGCTTTATAAGATAGATAAACAAATAAATACTTATTACATTTTCCGTTTGTCGGTAACCTGTTAGCTTAGATCTATCTTTAGCCCCACGGTTTTGCGCACTCACCCTGATTTCTCAGGGGTAGCCTTTTCGGGTCTTATTGCTACTATGAACGTGAATTACATTAAACAATAGTTGTTTCTTATTTTGAAAGAACTTATAAAATCAATTAAAATTGCTTCTATTTCTTCTAACTAATAGTGTTACAACTTATTTGCCAATTATTTTTTTTTATCTCTATCTCAATTTGTTTTTTACTCTCTTTTTACTTGTTTCTGTACCTTCTTTAATCAGATGTGAAATATCTTGCACCATAACATCAATTAAAAATTCAAAATGCAAAAACTTGTCCCGAGATTGTTGCGGGATTAAAAATGTATGTTTTTATCTATGCCTGCTCGCCTACGGTTTCTTGTCCGCCCCCACCACTGAACCGTTGGTGGGCAAGAAAGTTTCAGTGGCGGAAGTGGCGGGAACTTTTACCCGTTACTCGTTACCCATTACTATCTTATTATAGCCAGCTTTCCTTTTTTAGTTTGGCCGGAGTTGTTCGTTATCAAATATATATATACGCCGCTGGCTATTGGTTCTCCTTTACTGTTTTTTACATCCCATCCCAATTCACCAGTCGGTGTATCTTTTTCTTCTTCATATACCAAGTCGCCCGATACATCAAATATTTGTACTTTCGCTCTACTTGTTAAATTTGCAAAAAATATCTTCGTATGTCCAAGACTCGGTTTAAATGGATTCGGATATACATGCGATACACTTAAGTCACTTTGTAACGACGCAAATATTCCGTAATATGATAGATGTGTTGTCTTAGCTATAACCACTTTGTTGGTTTTATCTAATGTCATACTTGTTACTTTTTCCCATTTACCGGTTGATTCATTGTAACTGCATACCATTAGTTTGTTTGTTCCTATCTCCTTGTCATCTATCCTGTTGTCCGCATCGGTATCCTTATACGGTAATCCTATTTCTAGTTCCTTGCTGAATGTCTTCTGCCCGCTTTCCATGTCTATCTTATGTATGTACCCTATCAATACAAGATTCTTGCTTACTGCTGGCGCTGTTGCAGGATTTATTACTATTTTTAACCTTGTGTTTACCGTATCCAATACTCCGGAAGATATTTTTACATAACACATTTGTCCTACTGTCGGCTCTACCATCCTGACTATGTTGTCTCTTCTATTGTCTATTCGCTCATATTTCCAGTTGTTGCTTTCTACTAAGTCGGCATCGCTTCCGCCTATTGTTACTGTTACATATCCGGGTTTAGTTTCCTTTACCCCGTTTATGTCAGTTACTACTGCCCTTACATTATACTGATAACCGGCATCAAGGTTGCTTACATCCCATTGCACATAGTACGGACTGGTTATATCGGGATTGGTTAACCCGCTTACTATTGTCGGCATTTTGGTCCAGGTTGTTTCATCGTTACGCTTAAATTCAAATTGTACACTTTCTATGTTACTCAAATCCCCTATTATTGCATCTGCCAACAAGGTTACTCGTTTTCCGCTTACTGTCATTCCGTTTCTAGGTACCAATAATTGTGTTACTGTGTCATCTACGCTTATTGCTGCTGTTTCGGCTATTATATTGGTATTGGGATCTTCATAGTTTGTGTTATCTACTGCTCTGACTACAAAACTATACTGCTGGTTGTTTGTCAATCCGCTTACCGTCATTGCAGTTGTAGTGCTGCTTACGGTAGTATACGGTGTAATGTAGTTGAATGTTCCGCTTGTTGACATATATATATTATATGCTACCACATCGTCGGATGTAGACGGCATCCAGCTTAGCTGCATTTTGCCACCGTCTAACGGTGTCGCCGCCAAGTAACTTATACTAGTAGGTATTGTATTATCTCCTGTTCTTGCGCTAGCTATAGATACACCCGACCAGTTAGTTATTTCATCTCCTGATTTAATACCAAAATAATACATCGTATTTTGGTCTAAACCTGTTATTGCAAAAATTTCTGTAGTCCCTGATATACCGGGAGTTGGCTCACCGGTACACAATGTTGAACTTGCCCAGTTGCTTGCACTTACAGCCCCGTCTTTTCTGTATCGTACATCATATATAGTTGCTGTTCCTGTTACAGTATCATCACCGGGTGCCGTCCAGCGCAATGTTATAGTATTCGTTGACACGCTGGTTATTGTCAAATTAGTTATGTTGCTTGGTGCTATCGTGTCGGCATATGTTCCCGATGTGTTTGCACTCGGACTATTTGACACATTTGACCAATTTGGTACATCATCACCCACTTCTATAGCAAAATAGTATTGTGTTCCTGAATTAAGTCCGTTTACAACAAAACTTTCTGCTGTACTTGCTACTTTTGGAGCAGTTTCTCCGGTGCACGGTATCGCACTTGCCCAGTTAGTGCTTGTTATCGGTGTCCCTGCCATGTATCTTATGTCGTAACTTGTTGCAGTCCCCGTTGTGCCGTCATCACCTGTTGCTGTCCATCTTAATGTTACTGATGTCAAAGTAGGATTAGAAGTTGTAAGACTTGTAATCGCTGACGGTGGTGTAGAATCATTACTAGCTATCATAGTTGTACCGTCCGGACTATTTGATTGATCGGAAAAATTATATACTTCATCCCCTACTTCTAATGCAAAATAATATTGTGTATTTGGAGTTAAGCCTGTTATAGTTAATGTTTGTTGCAATCCTGATGCGACAGGTATAGGCTCACCGATATATTTAGTAGCAGCATCCCATACCATATCATCTAATATTGGTATTCCTACTGTATATCTTATATCATTACTTGTTGCTCTCCCTACATTACCGTCATCTCCTGGCGCTGTCCATGTCAGAGTTATTGTACTCTGTGTCGGATTACTGGTTACTAAATCAGCTACTATACTGGGCGCTGTTGTATCAGGTCCGGGTACTACACCCCCAAACCGTGCTACTATCTCTTCCTGATTTATTGCAACATTATATATCCGTACTTCGTCTATCGTCCCGTCAAAACGGTTGCTCGTTGTTCCGCTCGCGCCTATGAACAAATTAGCAGTATTCGTAGCTAAATTACCTACTACTGTAGCACTTGCCACCAATACTCCGTCACTATACAATTTCATATTGTATGCGCCGCCATCAGCATCGTATGTTCCTACTATATGATGCCATTCGCCTGTTGTAAATCCGGCATATGTCACACTACGGGCTACACTTATATCCACACCCGTTGTAACCATTATTTTAAATAATTCCTGATTGCTCGCACCTAATGCATATACCCCTTTCTCAACTATACGACGTGTTGAACCATCAGCTGTGTTTACATCACTCTTTACCCACGCTTCTATTGTCAACTCGGTGGTTACTGCTAAAATAGGGTTATCCATTACCAATAAATATGAATTTGTTCCGTCAAAACTTATTGCACTATTACCTACTTTTCCGGGAGTTACCCATGTAGATCCGGTACCGGCAGGTATTGATGCAGTATTATTGTTTGCTGATGCGTCTAATGTAAATGTTCCGGCCCCTTCGTCAAAATGCCATTCACTTACGGGTGCCGAAAATACTACAGATGATGCGGTCGTAGCACTAGTTACATTAGATATACTGCTCCAATTATTATTCCCATCTCCTGCCTTTATCCCAAAGTAATATAGAGTGTTGCCTTCTAGTCCGGTTGCTATAAAATTCTGCGGAGTCCCGGATACCTGAGGTGTTGGTACTCCAACACATGGTATTGCACTATTCCAGTTACTGCTTGTTATAGGTGTCCCTGCCATGTACCTTATGTCATACCTTGTTGCTGTACCTATGTTCCCATCGTTACCCGTTGCTGTCCATGTTAAGGTCATCATTGTCATTGTAGGATTTACTGCTAATAAGTTGTTTATAGCTGCCGGCGGATCTGTATCTAGAGTCGGCAGTAGTGTTTGACCGTTTGCCTGATTGGATAAAGAACTCCAATTTGTACCTACTTCGTCTCTTACCCGCATTTGAAAATAATATAACGTGTCAGATTGGAGTCCGTTTACTGTAAATGATTCGTTACTGCCGGATATCTTCGGTGTTGTTTCACCGGTCACTTGCAACGCCGTGCTTAACCAGTGTGTTAAATCCGTCATTTCTACATTTGAATATCTTATATCATATTCTGTTGCAGTTCCAACTGTACCATCATCGCCTACCGCCGTCCATGTTAATGTTATAGATCCTGATGTAGGGTTACTTGTTACTAAATTAGCTATCGTTGCCGGCGGTGTAGCATCTGATGATGTTGATGTTGTTCCGGTCGGACTATTTGACAGGCCTGACCAGTTTGAAACATCATCGCCCACTTTTACTGCAAAATAATATTGTGTATTTGATGTTAGTTGATTCACAACAAAACTTTCTGCACTTGCTGCTACTTTTGGTGCCGGTTCGTTTGCACATTGCAATGCAGTATCCCAATTACTGCTCGTTATAGGTGTGTCTGCTAAATACCTTATGTCATATCCTGAAGCGGTTCCGCCATTTCCGTCATCGCCAACTGCAGTCCATGTCAATGTTATGCTGGTTGATGTCGGACTACCTGACGTTAAATTTGCTACATCAGCCGGAGCTATAGTATCCGAAGGCATAGCGGTCTTTACGGTAATCAAGTTAGATAACGATGTGTTTGAAGATTCATCCGCCACTTTCATCGCAAAATAATATGTCGTGTTCGCTGTCAAGTTATTCACTACCAGAGTTTGTTGGGTCCCTGCAACTTGAGGCGTCGGTATTCCGGGACATTGAGTCGCACTTGCAAAGTTGCCACCTGTTATGGGCGTAAGTGCATATCTTATATCATAACTGGTTGCTGTACCGGTTGTGCCATCGTCTCCTACTGCTGTCCAGCTTAATGTTATACTGTTTACAGATATGTTTCCGGTTGATAATGTTACAGATGCAGGTGCGGTTAAATCTACCGTAAGTGTTTGTGTACTTGCTACGTTAGAAAGTAACGATGTATTATTATTATCATCGGTAACTTTTATTGCAAAATAATATTGAGTATTGGTTGTTAAACCGGTTACTGTTAATGCTTCCTGGGTTCCTGATACAGTCGGTGCAGTTTCTCCATTTAATGCTGTTGCGCTTACCCAGTTACTACTATTTATAGATGTACCTACCATGTATCTTATGTCGTAACTTGTCGCTGTCCCCGTTGTGCCGTCGTCACCGACACTGGTCCAATTTAATGTAACACTACTCACAAATACATTAATTGTTGTTAGCGTGTCTATTGCTGCCGGCGAGGTTATATCGGGCGCTATCAATGTATGACTACTGACCACATTAGAAATTCCGGATGTATTCGGTGCTTCATCAGCTATTTTCATTGCAAAATAATATGTTGTTTCCGGGGTTAGATTATTTACTACCAGTGTCTGTTGTGTCCCTGCTGCTTGCGGTGCAGGTATATTAGCACATTGGATTGCATTCGCAAAGTTGCCGCTTGTTATAGTGAACGTCTGGTATCTTATGTCGTAATTATTTGCTGTTCCGGTTGTACCATCATCGCCGGTTGCTGTCCATGTTAAAGTCATAGATGATGATACTACATTACTTAAGCTTAAATTTGAAACAGCTGCCGGTGAAGTTACATCTGCTGATGGAAATGTCTGACTACTAACTACATTTGATAAAGTTGATATGTTATTATTATCGTCTGTTACTTTCATTGCAAAATAATACATCGTGTTCGCTGTTAAATTATTTATTGCCAATGTTTGCTGAGTTCCTGCTGTTTGCGGGGTTGGTATGTTAGAACACGGTGTCGCACTCGCAAAGTTACTGCTTGTTATTGTATATGTCTGGTACCTTATATTATAACTGGTCGCTGTACCTGTTGTACCGTCATCACCTACCGCTGTCCATCTTAATGTCATACTGCTTACTGAGACATTGAGCGTAGTTAATGTATTTATTGCAGCCGGCGCTGTTGTGTCGGGTGCAACCAAGGTTTGTCTTACTACCACATTTGACAATGCTGACGTGTTGCTGTTTTCGTCTGTTGCTTTAATTGCAAAGTAGTATGATGTAAAATCAGTTAATCCGGTAACCACCAACGACTGTTGAGTTCCTGCTACTAGTGGTGCCGGTATATTTGCACATGGCGTAGCACTCGAAAAATTTGAATTATCAATCAAAGTAAGCGAATATCTTATATCATAACTTGTTGCAGTACCGGTTGAACCATCGTCACCGGTTGATGTCCACCCTAACGTCAAACTGCTTACACCTATATTAAAGGTAGCCAATGTCAATATAGGATCGGGTGGCGTTGTATCCACAAACGGTAATGTCTGTAAGCTAAGTACGTTGGATAGTGCTGATGTGTTGGATGAATCATCGGTTACTTTCATCGCAAAATAATACTGTGTATTCGGTGTTAAACTATTTACTACTAATGTCTGTTGTGTCCCTGATGCTGCAGGAACAGGCTCGCCGGTACAAGGTGTCGCAGTTGCCCAGTTGGATTCGGTTATTGCTATATTTGCATATCTTACATCATAAACGCCACCGGCGGTTCCGGTTGTGCCATCGTCACCTACTGCTGTCCATCTTAATGTCGCACTGCTTACTGCTACAAGACTCGATGCTAAAGTATTTATCGTTGCAGGTGGTGTTGAGTCAGCTGCCGGAAAATTAGTTATTTCAACATCAAAATTCTGGATATAATCATACCCGCCTATCGTCCAGTCTTTGTAATAAGGACTTGTAACGGCAGATTGCAGAGCCATACTTAAACGGGTTCCGCTATTATTATAATATACTACTTTGTAATTTCCTGCTTCTTTTAGGGTAAACCATGCTTTTCCGGTGCTATCAGTCATTACTCCTACAGGCGGCGCAGACGGACCGGTTGCTGTAGCCGGTTCTAAGTATACATATGCTCCGGGCATTATTGTACCGCCGTTTTTCAAAGTTATTATTACTTCAGGTACCCTTGGCAGACCATTAGCATATGCAGAATCTGTATACCAACCTGCTTCATAACATTTTGGCATAGCTCCGTATGGTGGGCAATTTGCAAAACCATCCCTGAGTGCTGCCCATACCATGTTTGTTTTGTATAAGTTAATTCCGTCATAAATTGTTGCAGCAGGTACTGTAGTCGGTGAAGCAAACCAGTTGTATGTTGTTCGTGCACTTCCTCCCGGTAATTGTTTTGCTTTTAATCCTTCTCCTGACATACTTGGCCAAATAATTAGCGGACTTGAACTTGCACTTCCAAACACAGTTTCCTGTAATTGCGGTCTTAACCATTGTGAACGTATCGGAACACTGAACACATTATATCTTGGAATCTGATAAAATGCTGCACGGGCTATAGTATTCCCGGTATTATTATACGTCCTATTTGTTGAAACATAATTAAATCTTGTAGCAGGATTCGGGTCTATATAAAAGAACTTTGCCCAATCATTAAAACCCGCTTCAACTAAAGTCATATTATTTGCGGCCATACCGGGATCAATTTTATCACCCGGAACCATATCTAATTCTTCTTCACTATCCATTACGGGCTTTTTGTACTTTGTTTGCCAGTTTGTAAATGCCTGATCAGCAGTATAAGGTGCATCTTGAGGTATTCTTGCTTCATATACAAAAACTTTACGGGCATCCACAAAATCGTAACCGCTCACACCGTATAAGTTCGTATCAAGAGAACAAACACCGCTTGAACCTGAACCTGTAAATTTAAGATACGCACTTCTTCCAGAAGATGATACTCTTCGTGTTGGATCAACTAACCTAACCGCCTCGTCAACGATATCTACCATCGCTTTCAATCTTCCATATCTGTTAACATTCTTCTCACTTGTTCCACCATCAAGCACTTGAAATATCTCATTTCCATTTGACCAATTTGCAATACTTGGATGATTACGATATGCTTTAACATAATCTCTGAAAAACTGTTTTGTATTTTTTGTCCATAAAGTAGTAGCAGCAGATATGCCTGCACTTTGTGTTCCAGAACCGTACGGAGTACTGAATGGGCTAACATTTTGACAATATTTAGAAGGACTGCCAGAATTATTTCTTAAATGTACTTCTGGTACGACTAACATTCCAAGTTCATCTGCTACATCAAACCATATCCCGGATGGACTATAACAGTGTAACCTTAACAAATTCATATTTCTGCCCTGCTCAGACCTGTAAAGCACAACTATATTCTGCCTGTTCCATGTAAATGATTCATGTGCAGCCTCAAGACATCCTGCCTGCAAAAATATTCTTTTTCCGTTCAAATAAAGATGATAATTATATTTACCGTTTGGATAAGAATAAGTATCGGTTGTATCTTCCGGATAGTAAGTCCACAACTCTCTGAATCCGAAACGGCTATATTTTGTATCCAAAGTCTGGCCGCTTTCCGTAAGCGATGTTTTCAAAAAGTAAAGTATTGGGTCACCGTAATCAATATAATCAAAACTAGCTCCATTTTTAATTTTTGCTTTCCCTATTCCCCATAACTTAGGACCACCCGGATCTGACCAGGTGGTATCCCAAGGCGTTTTAGATACCTCTATGCATATACTACTTCTCGCCGGAATAGTTATTGGTAGTGTAGTCGATGTTTTACTTTGAGATGGCAAATCCGGATTTGAAACTAATTGAACGCTGTCGCCAACTGTAAGTTTATCCACACCGTCTTTTACTACTGTATTCACTATATTTATACTGTGCGAACTACTGTCATCATTTCTTAAATAAAGACGCGTTGTTATTTTTTTATTTTCTCTTACTGAAGTAACTATATATGTATCTTCCACATATACAGGACTGTATGTCCTTAAAAATACATTTCCCCATATACCTTTTTCTATATCTCCAAAACCGGCATATATACCGGTGTAATAACCACCGTAATCGTTTCTGCGACTCATATATTCACCTGTCGGAACAGAATAAATATTATATTCATCCATGATCTGCCCGGTTCCGGGGAAATATGTATAAGGTCTTTGTCCTGGGGTAGAATTACCGTTAATGTCTACGGATGAACGCCAGCTGTCTTCGTTGTAAACATAGAGAGTATTCGTCCCACCTAAGGTAACAAAAGTGGTTATATCCACTTCAAACGGAGTAAAAGATTCCTGGTGCCCCATTCCGACTTTTGTACCGTTTATAAATACCATCGCAAAATGATTGACTCGTTCAAAATATATTTTTATTCTTCTATTTGTCCAAGTTGAAGGAATATTCAAAGGCAGCTTGTACCAACCCTGGTGAAAGGTTGACCAGTTGGTATCTGTATAATTTTGTCTAAACCACCACGAACCCGGAACCTTACATGTAGTATAACCTGTGGATGGAATTGCATCCGTTTCCCTGGTAGTTACACCGACAAAATCCCACACTCCGTTCAGACAAACCTCTTCACGTAAACTAGCTGCATTGATTAAATTTTTACCTGACATAAAAATAAAAAGCATACTTGCTAATAACAACCATCTTACTTTTTTGTTTCTTAACACCATAATTCCTCCTCAAACTTTTACTTAAATTTTTTATAAAAGAAAGTATTTATTTTTGCTATTAATTTAGACGACTTTTAATTACTTTTGTTCAAAACTAATTTCGAATGTTGGTAAAAATTACATTTTAACTAAATATATACCTTATTATTACTGTTTCAATATTGTTGCCAACAGTAAGAAGCAAATTTTTTGTTTTAAACCATTTACTTTGTTAGTTGTTCTAATATTTTCAAACGGTGTGCAATATACTTCACTCTATCAAACATCGTTCTAATGTTCTAAGGTTCTACAGTTCTACAGAACTTCAGAACATCAGAACATCAGAACCATAGAACGCCCTATCTAATAATGGCCAGTTTGCCTTTTTTGGTCTGGTCGTTGTCGTTTGTTATCATATATATATACACACCGCTGGCTATTGGTTTTCCTTTATTATTTTTTACATCCCAGCTTAGTTCACCCGCTGGTGTGTCTTTCTCATCTTCATAAATCAATTCACCTGCTAGATTGAATATCTTTATCTTTGTACGGGTTGTTAAGTTTGTAAAGAATATCTTCGTATGTCCAAGACTTGGTTTGAACGGGTTCGGATATACATGAGCAGTATTTAGGTCACTTTGTAAGACTGCAAATATTGCATAGTACGATAAATGTTTTGTTTTTGCTGTCAGTTGTTTGTTTGTTTTGTCTAATGTAGTTGTCGTTACCTTTTCCCATTTACTTTTTAAACTTCTGCTTGTATATACTTCTAATTTTGTATTTGTAATATCTTTATTATCTTCTATATTATCATTGTTATTGTCGATATATGGTAAAATTATTTCTATATCATTATCAAATTGCGTCTGTCCGCTAATTAATTCTATTTTAAATATATTTTCTACCAGTGCCAGATTGCTTGTTATCGCAGGCACATTTGCAGGATTTATTTCTATGCTTATCTTGTCTGTTGTATTGCTCAGTATTCCGGAAGATATTACAACCTGAGCCAATAAATCATAGTTCGGTATACTGATATTTATTATGTTGTGTCTACGATTATCTATTCTCATGCTTTTTGTTGTATTTGTTTCTTGTATATCAGGATCACTGTTATCTATGCTTATGGTTATGTATCCGGGTTTCGTATCTTTTGAACCGTCTTTGTATGTTGTTACTACTCTCAAATTATATTGAAGATTAGGGTCTAGACCATTTGTGTCCCATTTAATGCTATACGGACTTGTTGTATCGGGATTTGGAGTAACTGTATCTACTGCGGATATTTTTGTCCAGTCAGTATCTCCTACTTTACGATATTCAAATTCTACATTCGCTATACCTTCTATATTTCCTAAGATAGTATCCGCTATTATTGTCAGTTGATTTCCGCTTATTTTCATTCCGTTTGACGGTTCGGATAATCTACATACTGCATTTATGTTTGACAGACTATTTACCGCAGTTTCCGATATTATATTGGTGTTTGTATCCTCATTACCTTGTGTATCTACAGCCCTTATCACAAATTTGTATTCCTGCTCAGCTGTTAAATTGTTTATCTCAAAAGAAGTAACCGTACTACTCACAACATAATTCGGAATTGTATAATCAAACGCATTACTTCCGGCCGCTATAAATATTTTATAATTCGCTATATTATCATTAATAGATTTTACCCATGTCAATTGAATTGTTGCGCTAGCAGATGGAATAGCGGACAGATAATTTACCGGGCCCGGAATTCCTGTGAGAGTTTTTATGACTATTACATTTGATATGTCTGACCAATTTAACGCAGCATCTTTTGCTTTTATTGCTATGTAATAAGTAGTGTCCTTTGTTAATCCGTTTATTGTATAACTTACATTTGTTCCGCTTATTCCGGGAACAGGCTCACCGCTACACTGCGTCGATGTCGACCAGTTGTTGATATCTATTGAATCTGTCCTATAGCGAATATCATATTCTGAAGACGTTCCTGTTTCCCCGTCATCTCCCGTTGCTGTCCAAGTTACCGTTATTGTTTGAGTTGATATTACTGTTGCTGTAAAATTCATTATTGCATTCGGGGGTGTCGTATCGTTAGATATTCCCAATGTTTTTTCACTTATAATATTACTGATAATACTCCAGTTTGGTATTTCATCACCCACTTTTATTGCAAAGTAATATGTTGTCCCATTTGCCAAATTATTTACTGTATAGCTTTCGCTATTTCCCGCTGCTTGCGGTGTCGGTACACCAAAACATCTTACTGCGTTATTAAAATTTCCGCTTGTTATCGGTAAATTCGCCATATACCTGATATCATATGCACTTGCAGTCCCTAAATTTGTATCATCTCCTGCTGAAGTCCAACCCAACGTCACGGTTTCCGAAGACTTTGAAATAATTGACAAATTTGATATTTTATCCGGAGCTGTCGTATCCGGCGGTAATATGTTTGCTATATCAAAATCAATTGTCTGAATATAATTATAGCCCCCCGTTGTCCAATCCTTATATAAAGTGTACGATGTCATTACAGGTAAACTTATACTGCTTCCACCGGAATAATAAACCAACTTATAGCCTCCGCTCTCTTTTAAAGTAAACCACGCTTTGCCGGTTGTATCTGTCATTACTCCGGTCGGAGGTGCAGATTGCCCCTGGTTTGGTTCAACATACACAAATGCATTCGGCATTATCACACCGTTATTTTTTAAAGTAACTACTATTTCCGGAACTCTTGTAAGACCGCTAATAAATGCAGTATCTGAATACCACCCCGGTTCATAAAATTTTGGCATAGCACCGTATGGCGGGCAATTTGCAAAACCGTCTCTTATTCTGTCAAAAAGAAAATTCGTTTTATATAAAGCTTTTGTGGAGTCAAACCAGTTATATGTCGTACGAGTACTTCCCGGGAATAAATATCTTGCTTTAACACCTTCACCGGACATACTTGGCCAAATAATATTAGGACTTGAATATGAGCTACCAAATACTACTTCACTACCTTGCAACCAAGCATCTCGAATAGGAACACCAAATGTATTAAATCTTGGGATTTGATAATATGCCGCACGCGCAATACAGTTTCCAATATTAGTATAAGTTCTTGCCGGAGATACATAAGTAAATTTTGTACTTGGATTTGAATCTATATAAAAAAAATTAGACCATGCCATATATCCATTATAAACCGTCCCACCTACACCGTATGTTGGATTAGAAATATTTATAAAATCCAATGAAACAACGTCTAATTCTTCTTCTGTATTCATAACCGGTCTTTTAAAATTTGTCTGCCAATCAGTATATGCCTGTGCTGCGGTAAAAGGCCACTCTTTACGTTCCGGCGCTTCATATACAAAAATTTTTCTAATATCCACCATATCAATTTCGCTTGAATGGCCCGGAGCTATAGTGTCATCGAAAGTGCATTTTGTTCCATCAAAATTAATAAATCTGCTTACACCAGAAGATGCTATTTTTCTGGTTGGGTCAGCGGGCCTGATTGCTTCTCTATCAAACTGCATAAACGTTTCTGTTCTGCCCTGCCTGGCAGCTCTTTGTGTATAGCTATTACCATCTTGCTCTTTTTGATATATCTCGTTACCATTTGACCACATTGCTATACTTGGATGATTACGGTGTGCCTTGGTATACTCATGATAATATTTCGTCATGTTGCTTATCCACCTGGCTGTAGCATCGGTTACCGCTTGTCCCTGACTTAATGTTACTCCATATGCGGTATAACTATTTTGTGCTTTACAATAAATTGAAGGGGAATTTGCATTATTTCGAGAGTGACTTTCAGGAACAACCAGTATTCCTAGTTCATCTGCTACATCAAACCATATTTTAGACGGACTAAAACAATGTAACCTGATAAAATTATGATTTCGTCCCATCTCTGACCTGTAAAGCACTATTATGTTCTGGCGATTATAACAAAATGACTCGTGTGCATGATCCAAACAAGCTGCCTGAAAGAAAATTCTTTTTCCGTTAAGATAAAAATGATAATCATACTTGCCGTAAGGATACGAATAGCTGTCTGTCGTATCGGTAGGATTATATACCCAAATTTCCCTGAATCCAAAACGGATATATTTAGTATCTATTGTTTGTCCGTTTTCTTCAAGTGAGGTTGCCAAAAAGTAAAGTATCGGATTGCCGTAATCGATATACTCAAAACTGTTGCCGTTTTTTATTTTCGCCTTTCCTATTCCCCATAATTTTATTGAATTATCCCACGGTGTTTTTGATACTTCTATACATTTACTGCTGCGTGCGGGTACTGTTATTGTAGTAGACGCTCCCGCTCTACTTTCGGTTGTCAAATCTGCATTTGTAACTTCCTGCGGATTATCGCTTACCGTAAACTTCACTTGTCCGTCTTTCATTACATTATTTACTATATTTACAGTATGCGCAGCATTATCATCATTACGAACATAGACTTTCGCTGTAATTTTTTTTGTTCGTACGGAAGTAACTACGAACACATCTTCTACATAAACAGGGTTATATGATTTTAGAAAAACATTTCCCCAAACGCCTTTTTCTAAATCTCCAAAGCCGGTATAGACACCTGTATACATACTATTATAATTAAAATTACGCATAATATAATCGCCTGTAGCAACTGTATATGTATTATAATCCGACATTAAACCGGTAGGAGATGCCATAGCAGGTGCACTTCCCGAGGTGGGATATGCTGACCGCCAGCTATCTTCATTATAAATATAAAGTGTATCTGTTCCGCCCAAAGTTACAAAAGTAGTTATATCAACTTCAAATGGAGTAAAAGATTCTTGATGCTCACCAACCTTTTCGTTGTTTATAAATATGCAAGCGTAATGATTGACTCGTTCAAAATATATTTTTATCCTTCTACCCGACCATCTTGAAGGAATAGAAATAGGCAGTTTATACCAGCCATAGTGAAAGCTGGTCCAATCACGGGTAGTATAATTTAACGGTCTATAATACCACGATCCGGGTACACGTATTGTTGCCCAATCTATCTCGGTTGATGGAACCGGTTCTGTTTCTCTCGGCCCGCCTCCGTGAAATACCCATTCTCCGTTTAGGCAGACCTCTTCTCTTAAACTTGCTGCCGTCAGGAATGCTATATTAAAAATAAAAATAAATAATAAACAAACAAAAATTATTTTTTTCATAATTTCAGTGTTATACCATCTCACTATCGCCCGCCTGAATGACATAGTCGGGCAGGCGCCATCCCACTATCCCGCAATCATACATCTTCCTATATATTAGACGATACAAACCATGTTTTTCCTAATATTAAATTCTTTTATTATTTTTTCATTTCAATATTATTGCCAATGTTATTTAATTTATGCGAGCGTTAAAAAAGTCATCATCACCGCTCTTATGGTTGGTTATTTTTGCAGGGTTTTATTCGTTAGTTTTACTATTCGTTTACCAAGTGCAATGCATTGTTTTTCAGATCTGTTATCAGGAGCACCGATTGCAACAGGACCGTAATGGTCGTGTTTTGAAGTGCCCTGTATTATCATTCCATGAATAAGAAATGCCTGTAATATAGAAATAATCGCTGTTTCATTACCACCGCCGATATTTGCTGACGAAGTAAATGCAGCACCAACTTTTCCTTCTAATTTACCATGTAATATTACAGAATCATCTATGAGTTTTTTGACAGGATAGGCCATTTGCCCGTAATATGTAGGAGTACCAAAAATTAACGCATCATATTGAACAAGTTCGTCAGGCAAAACATTATCAACCGTTTTAATTGTTACTTCTGCACCCTCTTCTTTTGCACCTTTGGCCACTAACTCAGCCATTTTTCTGGTGTTTCCGGTTCTTGTGTAATATGTTATCAATATCTTCACTCTTCACTTCCTCCAAATTCTCAAATATTATATCCTTGAACTTTATTGCATCTGACATCGTTAATTTCGCAAACTTTATCCCGTACCGGTATAAATCTTCCCCGCTTGTTTCTATCCTTACCACTTCTCCTAATATCTCCATCGGCACATTCAACCTTACAAATATCGATTTGTTCTTATCTAATTTTAGCTTGCTCTCAAATGCCGCACCTGTCTTTGACATATTAAATACACAACCCTTACCCTGTAACTCTAATGTCCCTGCATCAAATATGTCCGCTAATATTGTCGTAGGAAGTCGCCGAGATCTTCTATTCTCTTTTGACATTTCTCCCCCCAATAACATCAATTAAAAGTTAAAAGTTAAAATTAAAAATTTGGATTTATTGTTTTATCAATGCACTATCGCACTATCTCACTATTCCGCTATCGCACTTTTTGTCAGGAAAACTTCATTATAAAACTTCCCTTGGGTCTGTTTGGATTCTTTTTTGCTTTAGATTTTAATTCTGTTAGTTTTTCTACTATATTCGCTAACGGCGGAAATGCCGTATGTTCATTTGTTATTATACCTATTGATACTGTCATTAACGGAAAATTCTTTAATTTATCTTCACGGTCCCTTGATATTATAAATCCGCGATCCACATCTTCCTTGTCATAAAATTGGTATATCATCTTATCAAACCGTTTGGTCGCATATTCAGATACAGCATCCAGTTTATCCACTGTCGTTACAAATATAAAATCATCTCCGCCTATATGCCCTACAAAATCATCAGGATTACCGGCTTCTTTTACTGCCTTATTTAGCACATCCGCAGTAAATAATATTATGTCATCCCCTTTTTTAAATCCGTATAAATCGTTATATGCTTTGAAATTATCTATGTCTAAATAACAAAATGCAAATAATCCACGTCGGCTTAATCGGTTCTTAAATTCTTTCTCGATAAAAAAATTGCCTGGCAGTTTCGATAATGGATTGTATCCCATGTCGTTATTGCGACGGGCGAATAAACGTTCGAATCTCGCTTTCAACTCACTCATATCGAAAGGTTTTAATATAAAATCATCGGCACCCAATTCGATGCCTTTGGTCTTTTCATCTTGTGATAAATGGCTTGCGGTATATATTATTATTGGTGTTGATGTGGTTTTTTGATTTGCTCGTAATCTGCGGCACAATTCAAAACCGGACATGCGCGGCATCATTAAATCAAGAAATATTAAATCAGGAACTAACGATTCTACTTTCTTTAATGCATCTTCGCCGGAAGAAGAGGAAGTAACTGAATAACCGTTCATTAACAATAAAACTTCAAGATACTTAAGAACAGCGGTATCATCATCGACCACAAGAATATTCTTCTTATCCATAATTATTCTTTTAGTTTTTGTTCACAAAAAATTATATTATACGGAATAACATTAAACAACCTATAATAATAAAAAGACAACCGGATGCTATCTGAATATAATGTTGTGGAATGTATTTGAATAGTATACCACCAAAAACAATGGCAAATAATGTAGCTAAAGAATACCCTGCAACTGAAGAAAAAAATACTTGTACCGGCATCCTGGATTTTGCGGTTAGCGAGAGATTAGTAAGCTGTGTTTTATCACCCATTTCTGTTATAAAAATCATCCAAAAACTTGTAAAAATAATTTTCCAATCCATTTATTTCTCCTAGTTTATTCAGATAAAACATTTTTTTTGTTGAAAAGATTCATCGTCTTTTGGATATCGGACTCAACAAAAACCTCAGCCGCATCTACAGCCCTGTTTATTATTGTATCTAATTTATCCATCTCTTTTTTATCAAAATTTGAAAGGACAAAATCTACAGGATCAATAAATTCCGGCGGGCGTCCAATACCAATCCGCAAACGTGAAAATTCTTTTGTACCTAACAAATCTATTATGGATTGAACCCCGTTATGTCCTCCGGAAGAACCACTTTTTTTAACATTAATTCTTTCAAAATCGATATCCAAATCATCATGAATAACCAATATATCTTCACAATCAGGATTATACTTCTTTACTAAAGGTGAAACAGCGGAACCACTGAGATTCATGAATAACATCGGTTTAATTAATAAAAAACTATTATCATCTGAAATAATTTCATTATCTTTAAACTCTTTCCATTTCAAAGATCTTTTTTCTGCAAAACTATCCAAAATAGTAAAGCCGATATTATGTCGCGTTCTTGAATATTTTTTACCGGGATTTCCAAGTCCTATAATAAACTTCATTCACACCTATTTGTTTTCCAGTAAGCGAAGCAATTATTTGCTCGTACTCGCCTTTAATGCCGAGTGAGAGATTCGTTGAGGAACGCCCTCACGGAGTCCCGCATAAAATAATTTCACCTTTTATTAATAGTAGAGCGAAGTAATAATTTTCTCGGACCTCGCCGTTAATGTCGAGTGAGAGATTCGTTGAGGAACGCCCTCACGGAGTCCGCATAAAATAATTTCACCTTCGATTAATAGTAATAGCGAAGCAATAATTTTCCAAAGACCCTTGAGGAGCGACGTAAACACTCCGGAGCGACGATTAAAGCGAGTCCGACAGGGTGGTCGGACAAGCGGGTCTGGGAAAATTGATTGCAAGCGTTATTTCTTCTCTTCTTTCTTTGCTGACACAGCTGCTTCTTTCTTTGCAGGCGCAGCAGCTTCTTTCTTTGCTTCACCCGGTTTACCTTCTGCTCCTTCTTCACCTTCTTCTTCCTTCTTGCCTTTACTAATAACTTCAGGTTCTGCAGCTGTTTCAGCAGTTGCACCAGGAACGATCTCTTCCAAAATAGTAGGAGAAACAATATTCACAACTATCTGGTCAGGTTGATGCAAGACCTCTACATTTTGCGGAATAGTTAAATCCTTGACAGAAATAGAATGTCCTATTTCAAGATTGGCTATATTAATAGTAATTTTTTCAGGAATATCTGTAGGCAGACATTTCACTTTTAACTCCCTTACTATATGGGCAAGAACTCCGCCTGCTTTAACACCAGGTGCTTCTCCAATTAAGAAAATAGGTACGGCAACTTCAATTTTCTTTTCCATACTTATCTGATAAAAATCAATATGAGAAATCTTTCTTGAAATAACGTTTTTTTGAATCTCCTTAACCAAGACTGTTTTCGAAGTTTTATCCGGAAAATTTAAACTTATTATAACGTTGTGTCCCGCTTTAGAAAGTAAAGAATTGAATTTACTGGTATCAACAAGTAAATTCAAGTTTTCTTTTTCCCCGTAAAGAACTGCGGGAGTTTTTCCCGAATTTCTAATTTTTTTCATTTCACCTTTTGTCAGTTGTTTTCTAATCTCTGAATCTAAAATAATTTTTTCCATATTTTACTCTCCTTTTTAGGTTTAACTTCAATTAAAAATTAAAAATGCAAAATTTAAAATTAATGTGAAAAACCTTATTTAATTATTTTTCTGGCCTTTACTAATTATTCTACAATTTTTAATTTGAAACTTTTAATTTTAAATTGTATTTTTTATTCGAACAAATGAGAAACCGACCATCCTTTATGAATTCTCAAAATTGCATCAGCTAATAATCTTCCGATCGATAAAACTTTAATTTTTTTAGTACCTAATTTGTCATGATATATTGAATTTGTAACAACAATCTCTTTGACTACAGAATCTTCGATTTTATTATAAGCATCTCCGGCAAAAATACCATGTGCAGCAGCAGAATAAATATCCTTTGCACCGGCATTCTTTAAAGCTTCCGCAGCTTTTACAAGTGTTCCTGCTGTATCAATCATATCGTCTACTATTATAATATTTTTATCTTTAACATCACCAATTATATGCATCACAGCGGCTTCATCTGGAGATAATCTTCTTTTATCAATAATAGCAAGTCCCGCTTTAATGCGTTTTGCAAAAGAACGTGCACGTTCCACACCGCCGGCATCGGGAGAAACAACTACAACTTTCTGAAGTTTTTTCTTAACAAAATAATCTACGAGAACAGGTCGTGAATAAAGATTATCAACCGGTATATCAAAAAAACCCTGAATCTGTCCGGCGTGTAAATCGAGCGTAAGAACTCTATCAGCCCCTGCAACGGTAATTAAATTAGAAACAAGTTTTGCACTGATCGGTACCCTTGGTTCTGCTTTTCTATCCTGTCTTGAATAGCCAAAATAAGGAATAACTGCAGTAACTCTTTCTACTGAAGCTCTTCTTAGCGCATCAATAATAATTAATAATTCCATTAGATTTTCATTTGCAGGTGTAGAAGAAGGCTGAATAATAAAAACATCACAGTTGCGTACATTCTGATTTATCTTAATTCTAATTTCACCATCCGGGAACCGTCCGACATCAATATTACCAAGAGGAATTTTCAAAAAATTACATACCTCTTGAGATAATTTCGGGTTTGCGGTCCCGCTAAAAACCTTTAAATTGCCATTTGACATTTACTCCCCCTTAAAAAAATTCCTATCATCTTTTTTTATTAACTTGTCTTGCACGGGCAATTGCCAACGCTCTATCAGGAACATCTTCAGTTATTGTCGAACCGGCAGCTATTAATGCTCCCTTACCAATCTTAACAGGTGCAACAAAATTTGTATTGCTTCCAATAAAAGCATTATCACCAATTTCCGTTTTATGTTTTAATTTACCGTCGTAATTACAGGTAATAGTTCCGGCTCCTATATTTACATTTTTTCCAAGATAAGAATCACCTATATAGGAAAGGTGAGAAACCTTAGTATTTTCGCTGATATAAGATTTTTTTATTTCAGTAAAATTTCCGATTTTCACTTTCGAAGCAATTTTACTTTCTTTTCTCAAATGTGCAAATGGACCTATTTTTGCCCCATCTGCTATTTCAGATCCCTCAACATATGATGCTTTTATTTCAACATCTCGCCCTATCAAGGATTCCTCAATAAAACTGAAAGGCCCGATAATGCAATTACTTTTTATTTTTGTTTTTCCCTTTATAATTGTTGACGGCATAATAACAGTATCTTTCTCTATAACAACGGATTCTTCTATATACACTGTTGACGGATCAACAATTGTCACACCTGACAACATTAAGTTTTTTATCACTTTTTTTCTTAGAATACCTTCAGCAATAGAAAGTTCGTATCTATTATTTATACCCATAACTTCTTCCGATGAACCAACCCGTTCGACTTCGCTCAGGGTTGATACTGAGCGGTGCATAGCACTGTCGAATGTACCAATTTTATATGCACATACTTTTTTATTTTCACTATTTAAAATAGAAATAACATCTGTTAAATAATATTCTTTTTTCGCATTATTTGACTTTATTTTTTTAATGGCCTTGAAAAGTTCCTGAGATGAAAAAACATATATACCGGTGTTAATTTCTGTAATTATCCTTTCTTCAGCTGAAGCATCCTTTTCTTCAATAATCGATTTTACCGAATCTCCATCTCTTATGATTCTCCCGTAACCAAATGGATTTTCAAATTCAGACGTCAAAATAGTACCTACAGCTTTTTCGCGCTTGTGAAAACTGATTAAATTTTTAATTGTATCTTTCTTCAATAATGGAACATCGCCGCTAAGAACAAGAACATCTCCGTTAAAATCTCTTAAAATATTTTCTGCCTGTTTAACAGCATCACCGGACCCAAGCCGTTTTTTCTGTTCGACAAAAACAACTTTTTTATTTTCTATACTTTTTTTTACAAGTTCTGATTTATGCCCAACAACAATAATAATTTTACTAAAATTATCTCTTACTTTTTCAAGGACTCTGTCGATAATAGTTTTTCCTAACACACAATGTAAAACTTTTGGAGTTTCAGATTTAAACCTTGTTCCTTCACCGGCAGCTAGAATAAGAGCAACTGTATTTTTCATCTTATAGTTTTATATCATAGTAATCAGTATTTTAAGTATTTCTAGTAAATATAAGTTCTATCAAAAGTTGAAAATAGATATTAGACAATAGACCGCAATTGAGCTTTTTATCCATTTGTTTTTCCGCCACTACGACTTTGGCGGACCCGCCTATGACTTAGTGGCGGGCTATTGCTCAATTGCTCTGCAAATATTTGCTTATATATATATTCATTTTAAAACCTGAAAATGGACAATTGAAAATAGACCGCAATTGAGCTTTTCTATTGTTCTACTTTCTATTGCTCAATTGCTCTGCAAATTTCGAGTTTCAATCGAAATTTGCTGGGGAGGATGGATTCGAACCATCGTAATGACGGCTCCAAAGGCCGTTGCCTTACCGCTTGGCTACTCCCCAAAAATATGTAAAAAGCGGTATTTACCCCGTACGAGATAGGAAGCGTTTTCTTAAATGCTTCCTTGTATAACCGATAAATCCGTAATTGCTTATTATCTCTTTTAAATAAAATGTTTATATAGTATATAAACGCATCTCTAACGGGGCTTATTTTTCATCAGTAGGAATCTCACTTTTTATAATTTTATCTTTCATTACCGTTGGATTTTTTAACTCCTTTTCGTATGCATCCATAACCGCCTTTTCTATTTTCTGTCTCATCTCGGCGTTGATAGGATGTGCGATATCCTTGTGGGTTCCATCTTTCATTTTCCGTGACGGCATTGAAACAATCAATTTGTCATTAACCTTGACAATTTTCATGTTTCTGACAACGAATGCGTTATCAAATGTCACCGTTGCATATGCTCTGAGCCTCTCCTCGTTCTTCAAAAAAACTCTGACTTCCGTAATCTCCATGCTGCACCTCCTGTAGCACTAAAATCATTCATACTAAACAGTATGAACAAGCCAAGCAGAATATCGATCTTTTTTAAGAAGACTCGTAATTTTATTACCTATTTTTTCGTTATTTATAACACCAAAAACGCAACTCCCACTACCTGACATCAAAGAAAATTGTGCTCCGTAAGTAACCAGTTTTTCCTTAATTTTCCCGATTTCAGGATAAATCGGAATTACTACATTTTCTAACTCATTATAATGTTCGGTTATTTTACTATTTTTATTTATCTTTGTCAACTGTGAATACACGTATTTTGTAGATATTTCAAAACAGGGTTTGACTATCACATACCACTCCTTTTTTTTCACAGAAACAGGTTTTAAAATATCGCCTATTCCTGTTGCTGAGCACCTGCCACCCTCTATAAAAAAAGGCACATCTGCCCCGATTTTTTTTGCAATATTAATAAGAACTTTTTTTGATAGTTTAAGCTGCCACATCTTATTTAAACCTTTTAATACAGATGCCGCATCCGAGGACCCACCTCCGAGACCGGCACCCACTGGAATTCCTTTAGTTATTTTTATTTGAATCCCTTTATCTATTTTTGAATATTTTTTAATTAAATCTGCTGCTTTATACACAAGATTTCTGCTATCTGTGGGAATATTCGGATCATTACAGACAATTTTAATGCCTATTTCAATTTGTTCAATATAAATTTCATCAGAAAGCGATACTTCCTGAAAAACGGTCTTTAAATTATGATAACCATCTTTTCTTTTATTCAAAATGTCCAGAAAAAGATTAATCTTCGCATTTGCTTTCAACTTAATATTTTTAACCATATATTAACTCATCGGGTAAAGAGATAAAGATTGTTATTTTTATTTTCCTATCTACCTTTTCTGCCCTTTTACCTTTTTTCGAACGATTTTTACCACAAATATAATCCCGTTCTTTCGTTATATTTCCTTATAAGCTTCATTTTTTCTTTTGAAATATGGACTTCACATACGAAAACCGTTGCTGCAAAAAGATGCCCGCCATGCATATTTCCTTTTTCATCTGAAAGACCGACATGTGCATGTAAGAAAATCTTATTTTCTTTTAATGATATATTGCCGATCCCGGAGACAATCTCCATTGGCTTATTAATTTCAATTTTTTTATATTTTTTTGTTTTCTGATTATAGTAACCCAACTCTGCTTTTTGAATCGCCCCCATAAAAAAAACAAAACCTGATTTAATATTTTTCTCTCTACACTTTTTCAGAATTGCTTCGTTTATATCTTCACCATACTTTAAATGAAAAATCATTTTTTTCTCCTATCTTTTCCATTGAATGCACTTCGTGGGGCATTCCCTGTAACATTCACCGCTATTCTGACACTTATCGTAATCGATTTTTGCAAGATTATCTTCAACTGTTATTGCTTTATATGTGCAATTTGACACACAAATTCCGCAACCGGTACAACCTACGCTACATACTTGTTTAACTATTTTTTCTTTGTCATTTGATGCGCAAGCCACAAGAAATCTTTTATCTTTTGAAATAATCTTTATTAAATTCTTTGGACAACTTTCGATACACAAACCGCAAGCGTTGCACTTTTCTTCGTCAATTTCAGGCGACAAATTTTCTCTTTTCTTAATTGCTCCGGCCGGACATTCTTTAATACAATCACCGAATCCCAGGCATCCATAATCACATAAAATCGTTCCACCGGTCACTAAAAATGACGCTGAACAGGTTTTGATACCGTCATAATAACCTTTTTGCCGGATTATCGAAATATCTCCGTCACAGAGAATTCTTGCAACTTTTTTATTTTCTTTCATATTTATTTTAAGAGCGTCACCGCTCCTGATTACAGTGATTGTTGATTTTTAACAATCACATTATTTTAATCTAAATCTCACGCCAATACCGCCCTGAATTATAAAATCTGTTCCCACAGCAGGCGCCATTTCTATAAATATTCCAAGCGGATTTGTATCGAAAAGATATTCCAATCCGATTTTGCCCTGGAAACAAACATCATTATCATTATGATCATCAACCGCAACCAGCACTCCAAAACCGTAATATAGAGGCAGCTGTCCCTCATTTACTTCAAAAGCATCAAAATCTTGCCATAGATAATCGGCATGAATCATGAATCCGTTCCCCAGTCCTACAACAAAATCCATGGCATTTTTCTTTGATAACGAGATTTTTGCAGTAGCACCCGTAGGCGATCCCAGCACGAAACCAATCTCAGATTGCCTTTTTTCAATTCTCTTAATCTGAACGGCAAAAATATTGTTTATTCCGACTAATAAACAAAATGACAAAACTAACAAAACTTTTTTCATAAAATCTCCTTTACCCCGTATGAGATAGGAAGCGTTTTCTTAAATGCTTCCGTGTTTAACCGATAAATCCGTAATTTTTTATTATCTCTTTTAAACTTAAAACGTTTATATAGCATATAAACGCATCTCTAACGGGGCTTATTCAATCTTCTTTTTCAAATCATTTATTCCTTCTCTAACTGCGTCTGTAATGGCTCGCGATGAAACCGTTGCCGAAGTTACTGCATCTATTTCACCGCCATCACTTGTCAATAAAATTTTTTCATGTGATTTACCCAGAAATTGATTCAAAAAATCCTTTTCTGTCATTTTTGAACCTAAACCCGGAGTTTCATTTTGTTCAACTATTTTTAAACCGGTTATTTTGAATTCTTTATCCACTCCCACAACCGCATTCACCTTACCTGAATAACCGTCAAACTGTATTTTCAGAATATATCCAGCTATTTTTTTATTTTCATCCAAACCCTTTATACAATCATTCTGTTCTCTAAAGTCTGATGCCACCGGCAGAACTTCTTTGAAAATGCCGGATTTGTCAGATGATTTTTTTAAATTAATTCCTCTACATGCAGGAAAATTAAAAGCAATAAGATAAATACCTGTCAATATAAAAAAAATATAAACGTATTTTCTAATATTAATTTTTGTATGCAACACTTCGTTTTTAAAATTAAAACCATCTAGCACTGGTACTGAAAGATTCATTATCAAAATGGCATAACAAACACCTTCAGGAAATGAACTAAATTTTCTTATTAAGAATGTCAATAATCCGCATCCAAAACCAAATACGATTTTTCCTTTTGTAAATACCGGGCTCGTAGTATAATCATTTGCCATAAAAAATGCGCCTAAAATAAGGCCACCCGAAAGTATTTGTAAAACCGGATCCTGCCCAAATATAACAGATAAAATAAAAACAGTTAAAATATACGCAATCGGTAAATGCCAGGAAATTATTTTTCTCCAAAATAAATATAATGCTCCAAGTATAAGCAATAACTTCGAAATTTCACCTATAGAACCCGGCACATTGCCAATAAATAAATTAAGATATGTCGATACTTGCACGGCTGTATTCCCTTTCAAAAGCCCAAGAGGTGTAGCCTGAGTTATTCCGTCTATTTGGACACCAAGCATATCCGACGGAAATAATATCCAAAGCATTGTCCTGCCTATAAGCGCGGGATTAAAAATATTAAATCCGATACCGCCGAAGCTTTCTTTTGATAAAATAATTGCAAAAAACGAACCGATACAAATTTGCCAGAGCTTGATGCTCGGCGGCAAACAATATGCCATCAAAAGCCCGGTGAGTACAGCGCTGCCGTCTGATATATTTATTTTTGTTTTGAAAATATATTTTTGTGATATATACTCAAACAAAACACAACTAAGAACTGATGCAAGAATAATGAATAAAGAATAAATTCCGAACTTATAAACACCCCAAATACCGGCCGGAATAAGAGCAAAAAAAACAGAAAACATTATTTTTGATGTTGTTTCTTCCGACTTGATATGCGGTGATGATGATATTATAAATCTCATAATAAATCCGATTAAGATAGATAATTAAATTAGTATTTTAACGTTTTCATCAGTTTCTTTGCTGTTCTTATATTCTGGACCAAATGAATTTTTGAAGGACATTCATATTCACAGCTTCCGCATTCGGTGCAACCTAATGGATTATAATTTGCAAGCTCATAATATTTGCCACTTTCGACAAACCATGAAATAGCTGTCGGAATAAGCTCTTCCGGACATGCATTAATGCACTTTCCGCATTTAATACAATTTGTAGATTCGTAAATCTTATTTTCTTTTTCTGTCAATGCAACTATTCCAACAGTACCTTTAATAACAGGAACATCCAATGAAAACTGGGTAAGCCCCATCATTGGACCGCCTAAAATAATTTTCTTTACATCACCGATTAAACCACCGCAATAATCAATTATCTCAGAAACAGGTGTACCAATTCTGACTTTATAATTTCCAGGCTCCTTAACACTTCCTGCCACAGTAATAACACGTTCGTATAAAGGTTTCCCTTCATAAACCGCTTCATAGACTGCTTTTGCAGTCTGAACATTATGAACTATACAGCCAACATCCATAGGCAGTTTGCCATAAGGTATTTTTCTATTCAAAACAGTTTTTATTAACTGCCTTTCAGCGCCCTGAGGGTATTTGGATCCCATTGAAATTGTCTTTATATCTTTATCTTTTAATTTTTCTATTAAATCTTTATTTTTTATTCCAATTGCAATATAACCATTATGCACATCAAGAATTTTCATCATTAGTTTTAGACCATTGATGACTTTTTCCGTTTCTTCCGACATAACCCTGTAATCACAAGTTACATATGGTTCGCATTCGCACCCGTTCAATATTACCGAATCAATCTTTCTATCTTTTGGCGGCCATAATTTTGTATGAGTCGGAAAACCCGCACCACCAAGCCCAACGATACCGGTATTTTTAATAATATCAATTATCTCATTTGGGAAAAGTTTAGTTATATCTTTAGGATGGAATTCTACCCGTTCATCTTTTTCATCTGATTCTATAATTATCGATTCAATACCAATACCAAACGGATGTAATCGTTTTTCTATTACTAAAACTTTTCCGGAAATAGGCGAATGTATACGTGCGGATATTAAACCTGTAATTTCTGCGATTAACTGTCCGGTTTTGACAATATCGCCAGCTTTAACGACAGGTTTTGAAGGCGAACCGACATGTTGCAATAAAGGAACAACCGCTATCTTTGGAAGCGGTATTTCTTCTATCGCTATTTCAGATGTTTTTTTATATTTTGGAGGATAAGTACCTCCCTTAAAGCTATTCATACTTTATAAACCCTTCTGATTCAAAAATCTTTTTTTCTTTATCAATCATCAAGCATTCCGCATTTTTATATTTTTTAATAAGTTTAAGTCCTTTTTCCGGACCCAAAACAAACGTTGCTGTTGACAAACCATCGGCATCCATTGCATTATCTGTAATAATAGTTGAACTTATTGATTTTTCCTCCGGGAAACCGGTTGACGGATCGATTATATGCGATATTTTATTTTCAACAATCATAAAATACCGTTCATAATCTCCGGAAGTTGTAACTGGTTTATTTTACTACTTTTTAGGCGGGATTTCAACTAAATAGGAGAATTTTAGTTTTTGAGCAAATTTGACAAGTTATTCATTATATCTAATGCGGATTTTTCACCATTTTTAATAATTTCTTTCACTTTTTTGAATTCAAACCATCCTATAACAACATCGTGATTAGGTTCAATTAAAAAATCCGGTTTATTAATATCACAATCTTTTTAATCAAATTATATTAAATAATATTTCTTGTCTGCATGGAAACATTTAACAAATTTGGCAAAATCTTTTTTTTATGATTGTAATCTATATTAATAAAATATTTTTCCAATACTTTCAATACTCCAATATGTGCCAACCCGCGAACCGCACCGCCGCCTAGAACTAACCCGATTTTTTTACCATTTTGTCCTATCTTCTTAACGTTTACTCGTTACCCCCGCCACAGGCGGGCAAGCATTACTCATTACCCGTTACTTGTTACTTGTTCCTATTTAACTTTGACTTCCAGTTCTTCTGACTTCGCAGGTTTATCTACAATAATTTTCGAATCATTTGGAATTTCACCCGATAAAACTTTCGGGCTTAATTTATCAACGATCTCTCTTTGTATAGCTCTCTTTAAGGGTCTTGCACCATACACAGGATCAAACCCGGTGCTTGCTACAAATTCTTTTGCTTTATCGGTAAGTGTAATTGTAATCTTTCTATCTAAAAGACGTTTATTAACTAAACCTATTTGCAAATCAACAATCTTTTTAATATGTTCAATAGCCAAATAATGGAAAATTATTATTTCATCAATTCGGTTTAAAAATTCGGGTCTGAAATATTTTCTTAAAATAGCCATCAACTTTTCTTTTATCTCTTTTTCCATAAACTCAAGAATTTGTGAAGCTGTTTTCTCGTAAAGTTCACTACCGAGATTAGATGTCATAATTATTACAGTATTCTTAAAATCAACTGTCCTACCCTGCCCGTCTGTTAACCGCCCATCTTCAAGAATTTGCAGAAGCATATTAAAAACATCCGGATGCGCCTTTTCAATCTCGTCAAAAAGAATAACCGAATACGGTTTTCGCCGTATAGCTTCCGTAAGTTGGCCACCTTCTTCATAACCGACGTATCCGGGTGGTGCACCGACCAATCGCGAAACAGTGTGTTTTTCCATATATTCGGACATATCAATTCGAACCATATTCCTTTCGTCATTGAACAAAAATGCAGCGAGTGTTTTTGCAAGTTCAGTTTTACCGACACCGGTCGGACCTAAAAATATAAAAGAGCCAATCGGCCTGTTTGGGTCTGCAAGTCCGCTTCTTGAACGCCTTATCGCTTTTGAAATAGCATCTATGGCTTCATCCTGTCCGACAACCCGTTCTTTTAAAACGTCTTCAATTCTCAACAATTTCTGAGTTTCCGTCTCAAGCATTCTTGCGACAGGAATACCGGTCGATTTTGAAATAACCTCCGCAATATCTTCTTCGTCTACTTCCTCTTTAAGCATCTTTACATCTTTTTGTATTTCTGAGAGTTTTTTGTTTTCTTCATCTAGTTGTTTTTGTAATTCTCTTATCTTACCATAACGCAATTCCGCAACCCTACCCAAATCTCCGGTTCTTTCTGCCTGTTGTTCTTCAATTTTTGTTTCCTCAACATTTTGTTTAATTTTTCTAATTCTTGCTATCACTTCTTTTTCTTTTTGCCATTGAACAGATAATATCTTTCTCTCTTTTTTTAATCCTTCAAGTTTTTTATCAACTTCTTCAGTTTTAGAACCTTCTTTTTGAAGTACTTGTTTATCTATTTCAAGCTGCCTCACTTTTCTTTCCAAGTCATCCAATTCTGCCGGTAATGAATCAATTTCTATTCTCAGCCGAGATGCCGCTTCATCTACAAGATCAATAGCTTTATCCGGCAGAAACCTGTCTGAAATATATCTGTTCGACAAAACCGCAGCAGCAGTAAGTGCTGAGTCTTTAATCTTGACTCCGTGATGAACTTCATATCTCTCTTTTAATCCTCGTAGAATTGCTATTGTATCTTCAACTGTCGGCACGCTAACTAAAATCGGCTGGAACCTACGTTCCAATGCCGCATCTTTTTCAATATTTTTTCTGTACTCATCTATAGTTGTTGCACCGATACATCTTAGTTCACCGCGTGCAAGCATCGGCTTCATAATATTTGCCGCATCAATTGCACCTTCAGCGGCACCTGCTCCTACTAATGTATGAATTTCATCGATAAAAAGAACGATCTCGCCTTCTCGTGCAACAATTTCTTTCAAAACCGCTTTCAGACGGTCTTCAAATTCTCCGCGAAATTTTGCACCTGCTATAAGTGAACCCATATCCAAAGATAGCACTTTTCTATTTTTTAGCATCTCCGGCACATCTCCGGACGCAATCCTGCGAGCAAGCCCTTCTACGATAGCAGTTTTTCCAACTCCCGGCTCACCTATCAAAACAGGATTATTCTTTGTCCTGCGAGAAAGTACCTGCATAACGCGTCTTATTTCATCGTCTCTTCCTATAACAGGATCAAGTTTTTCTTTTCTTGCAAGCTCGGTTAAATCCCGGGTGTATTTTTCTAATGCCTGATATTTAACTTCCGGATTCTGGTCTGTAACTTTCATATTTCCCCTCACCTCTACGAGAACTTTTAATATTTTTTCTTTTGTAATCCCGTATTTTTTTAGTAACTCATTTGATTTTGATTTAGACGAAAGAATTGCCAGCAAAAAATGCTCTGTTGAAACAAATTCATCTTTTAATACAGACGCTTCCATCTTTGATTCTGCAATAATCCTCGCGAGCTCAGGTGTCATGTATCGCTGCCCATAACCTTCGACACTCGGCAGTTTTTCAATCTCTCGTTCTGCTTCTTTTTTAATATTTGAAATTGGAACAGAAAGTTTGTCTAAAATTGTCGGAACAGTTCCGCCTTCCTGCCCAACCAATGAATAAAAAAGATGCAGGTCTGTAATCTGCTGGTTATTGCGTTCTTCAGCAATCTGCTGGGATTCCGCGAGCGCTTCCTGCGCTTTAATTGTAAGTTTCTCTAAATCCATATATATTAGATGCGTCTTCGGAGAAAAAGTTCTACTATAATTCAGTACACAGGATACAGAATACAGGATACAGTTAAAAGCTTAAATTTAAATAAATTGAAAAGCTGTATTCTATGTGCTGTATTCTGTGTACTGTATTCTGAGTACTATTAATTACCCATTACCCGTTACTATTATCAATTCTATTAAAGGGTGATGTCAAGTATTTTGTGTAAGTTTAGAAAAATTTTTAATTAAGGGCTTACCCTCCCATAATTTATTCTGTCTTGTTAATATCGCAAAT